>Ga0160441_100294_pt1 | contig 46249 bp, 30 predicted proteins | sample HID1971K_E1MG_FD_108260 | JGI IMG/M metagenome (GOLD analysis project Ga0160441, IMG submission 108260) | Enriched millipede-associated microbial communities from UW Madison campus, WI, USA - HID1971K_E1 MG | ecosystem: Host-associated > Arthropoda: Insects > Digestive system > Unclassified ... | reverse complement strand
CGCAACGATCTGCAGCGGGTATGCGTGCCCGGCAGCGTCGCCGCCGAGCGTCTGCTCGAGGTGGAGAGCTACCCCGCCGTCCATCAGCTCGTGAGCACCGTCGCGGGTCGCCTGCTGCCCGGTGCCACCCTCGGCGACCTGCTGGGAGCGGCGTTCCCCGCGGGGAGTATGACGGGAGCCCCGAAGCTGTCGGCGATGGGCATCCTGCACGAGCTCGAAGGCGCACCGCGGGGGATCTATGCGGGGTCTTTCGGCTGGGTGGGCACCGACGGGCGTGCCGACCTCGCGATGACGATCCGCTCCATCGTCATCCACCCGGGGGGCGCCTATGTCGGGGCCGGCGGCGGCATCACGTGGCTGTCAGACGCCCGCGACGAGGTCGCAGAGGTCGCGATCAAGGCCCACGGGCCGCTCGCCGCGCTGGGCTGCGCGCTGCCCGGCGAGTGGGAGGCCGCCCGCAACGCGGTGCCCCCCGTCCGGTAACCTGGGAAGACGCGCGTGCGCGTTCCCGACCTCACGATTGGCGTTCTGTGTCCACCACCTCCACCCCTGCAGACTCGACGGTGCCCGGCGACGGGTTCGATCCGTTCGCCATCCAGCAGAAGTGGCAGGCGCGGTGGGCCGAGTCCGACCCGTTCCGCGCGGGCGGAGCGGACGACACTCGCCCGCGCAAGTACGTGCTCGGCATGTTCCCGTACCCGTCGGGCGACCTGCACATGGGTCACGCCGAGAACTACGCCTACGTCGACGTGGTCGCGCGGTTCTGGCGCCACCGCGGCTACAACGTGCTCAACCCGATCGGGTGGGACTCGTTCGGCCTGCCCGCCGAGAACGCCGCCATCAAGAGCGGTGCCGGCTCTGACCCGCGCGAGTGGACATACCGCAACATCGACCAGCACAAGAAGAGCTTCCGCGAGTTCGGCTCGTCGTACGACTGGAGCCGGGTGCTGCACACGAGCGACCCGGAGTACTACCGCTGGAACCAGTGGCTGTTCCAGCGCCTGTACGAGCGCGACCTGGCCTACCGCAAGGAGAGCCCCGTCAACTGGTGCCCCAACGACCAGACGGTGCTCGCGAACGAGCAGGTCGTCGACGGGCACTGCGAGCGGTGCGGTGCCGAGGTCGTCAAGAAGAAGCTCACGCAGTGGTACTTCAAGATCACGCAGTACGCCGACCGTCTGCTCGACGACCTGAACCAGCTCGAGGGGTTCTGGCCGCAGAAGGTCATCCGCATGCAGCGCAACTGGATCGGCCGGTCGATCGGCGCCGACATCGACTTCGAGATCGAGGGGCGCGCCGAGAAGATCAGCGTGTTCTCCACGCGCCCCGACACGCTCTACGGCGCGACGTTCATGGTGGTCGCGCCCGACAGCGACCTCGCCGCCGAACTGGTCGCCGGTGCGGACTCCGACATCCGCATGCGGTTCCAGGCATATCTCGACGACGTTCAGAAGCAAACCGACATCGAACGGCAGAGCACCGACCGCCCGAAGACCGGTGTGCCGACCGGGCGGTTCGCGATCAACCCCGTCAACGGTGAGCGACTGCCGATCTGGGCCGCCGACTACGTGCTGGCCGACTACGGCCACGGCGCCGTCATGGCCGTGCCGGCGCACGATCAGCGCGACCTCGACTTCGCGCGGGCGTTCGACCTGCCGGTGCGCGTCGTGGTCGACACGACCGCACCGGTCACGGGGGCGATCCCGGTGATCGAGGTCGACGACGACGGTGTGCCGATCGATCCGGGTCCGCTGCTGACCGACATCGATCCGGCGGTGACCGGCGTCGCCCTCACGGGAGATGGGCGCCTGACCAACTCGGGCCCGCTCGACGGACTGAGCAAGCGCCACGCGATCACCCGGGTCATCGAGCAGCTCGAGGCGGCCGGCACCGGTCGGGCGGCGAAGTCGTACCGCCTCCGCGACTGGCTCATCTCGCGGCAGCGCTTCTGGGGCGCGCCGATCCCGATGGTGCACACGCAGGACGGCGGGATCGTCCCGATCCCCGACGACCAGCTGCCGCTGATCCTCCCCGACGCGCGCGGTCTTGACCTCAAGCCCAAGGGCACCTCGCCGCTCGGCGGCGCGACCGAGTGGATGCACACCGTCGATCCCACGACCGGCGAGCCGGCGCTGCGCGACCCCGACACGATGGACACGTTCGTCGACAGCTCGTGGTACTTCCTGCGGTTCCTCAACCCGAGCGACGCCGATGAGCCGTTCTCGCCCGCCGAGGCGGACCGCTGGGCGCCCGTCGACTCGTACATCGGCGGCGTCGAGCACGCGATCCTGCACCTGCTGTACGCACGCTTCATCACGAAGGTCCTCTTCGACATGGGGCTGATCGAGTTCACCGAACCGTTCTCGAGCCTCGTGAACCAGGGCATGGTGCTGCTCGACGGCTCGAAGATGTCGAAGAGCAAGGGCAACCTGGTCGAGTTCGCCTCGAGCATGGTCGAGCCGGGCGCGGATGCCGTCCGCACCGCCATCGCCTTCGCCGGGCCCGTCGAAGACGACATCAACTGGGAGGACGTCTCGACGACGGGTGCGCAGAAGTTCCTCGCGCGTGCCTGGCGCATCGCGGGCGAGGTCACCAGCGCGCCGGACGTCATCTGGGCTGAGGGCGACGAGAGCCTCCGCCGCGTCACGCACCGGCTGTGGGCCGATGCGCCCGGCCTCGTCGAGCAGACGAAGTTCAACGTCGTCGTCGCGCGCCTCATGGAACTCGTCAACGCGACGCGCAAGACGATCGACACCGGGGCCGGCGCCGGCGACCCGGCGGTGCGCGAAGCGGCCGAGGCCGTCGCGATGATCCTCGACCTGTTCGCGCCGCACACGGCCGAGGAGATGTGGTCGCTGCTCGGCTACGAGCCGTTCGTCGGCCTCGCGACGTGGCGCCAGCCCGACCCGACGCTCCTCGTCGAAGACTCGGTCACGGCGGTCGTGCAGGTCGACGGCAAGGTGCGCAGCACGATCACCGTGCCCGCGCGCATCTCGGCCGACGAGCTCGAGGCCCGTGCCCGCGCCGATGAGAAGGTCGTGCGGTCGCTCGCGGGGCGCGAGATCGCACGTGCCGTGGTGCGGGCGCCGAAGGTCGTCTCCTTCACGACCGCGTAGTCCCCTCCCCGGAGGGCGGATCTCGGCATCCATCCACCGATCGGCGCTGAGGCGCTCTGCCGACCGGCGCCCTCTGTCAGGGTGTCCGGGTGAGCGGAGCGCGCATCGACCGACCCGCGCGGCGCCGCCTCGGTGTCGGGGCGGCGATCGTGCTGGTGCTCGTCGCGGCCGCCGTGGCGGTCGTCGTCGGCATGGTGCGCTCGGTGACCCCACCCGAGACGGCGGGCGTCGCCGTCTCGGGGGCTCCCGTGGTGGCCGGGTCACCCTCCGCCGACGTGCCTGCCGTGTACGTGCACGTCTTCGGCGCCGTCGCCGCGCCCGGGCTCTACCGCCTCGACGACGGGGCACGCGTGGTCGACGTCATCGCCGCCGCGGGCGGCTTGACGGCGGATGCCGATGAGAGCGCGGTCAACCTCGCACGGCGGGTCACCGACGGGGAGCAGCTGCACGTGCCGGTCGTCGGCGAGGCGCCCGTGGTCGAGGCCGCGCAGGCGGGCATCGCCGCTGACGGCCGTGTCAACCTCAACACGGCCGACGCGGCGGCACTCGACACGCTGCCGCGGGTCGGGCCGGCGATCGCCGCGCGGATCATAGAGTGGCGCGACACCAACGGCGCGTTCACGAGCGTCGACGATCTGCTGGCGGTGCCCGGCATCGGCGAGAAGATGCTCGCGTCTCTGCGTGAGTTGGTCACTGTGTGAGCCCGTCCGGGATGAGCGTGGGCGGGGTCGGCGTGCGCGTGGGCGGGGTCGGTGTGCGCGGGCTCGGGGCGAGCCCGGGTGCTGCGAGTCCGGGGGCCGCGAGTCCGCCTGCCAGGAGTCTCCGGGTGGTGCGGCGGCGCGATGCCCGTCTTGTGCCTGTCGCCGCGGCCGCGTGGGCCGCCGCGGCGTTCGCGACGACCAACCCCACCACCGCGCTGCCCCTCGCCGTGGGGCTGTGGGCGTGTGCGGCGGGTCTCCTCGGGCTGGCGATGCGCGACGCGCGGAAGCCCGCACGTGCGGCGTGGACGCGCGGGTCGTGGGCGCTCGTGGCGGTCGCCGTCGCGGTCGCTGCGGCGGCCGCGACGAATGTGGCCGCCGCGCAGCCCGCACGCGCCGCGGCGGCGAGCCTCGAGATCGACGGGGGTCGGGCCCTGATGGTCGACGCGACCGCCGTCGGCAAGATCGAGCGCAGCACCGACGGGTGGCGCTTCGACGCGACGCTGCGGCGAGTGCGATACGGGTCGAGCGAGCGGGGCGCCGTCTCGTTCGGCGAGGCCGGTGTTCCTGTGCTGGTGCGGATCCGCGATCGACCCGCCGGTCTCGACCTCGGCGCGGCGGTGCGGCTGCCGGCGACCGCCTGGCCCGCTGGGGCCGGTCGTCGCGAAGTGCTCGTGATCGACGCGACGGGGGCGGTCGAGATCATCCGGGGCCCTGCCGCGCCGCTCGCGGTCGCGGCGGCGCTGCGCGACGGCCTGAGGGCCGCGACGGCCTCGCTTCCCCCGCCGGGGTCGGGGCTCGTCGCCGGGCTCGCGGTCGGCGACACGACCGCGGTGGGTGACGATCTCGATGCGGCGATGAAGGCCGCGTCGCTGTCGCACCTCACGGCCGTGTCGGGAGCCAACTGCGCCCTCGTCGTCGCTCTCGCCTACGGCGCCGCCGCACTGTGCCGCGCGCGTCGCGGCATCCGTGTGGCGGCGGGCTGCGTCGCGCTCGTCGGCTTCGTCGTCCTGGTCTCGCCCGAGCCGAGCGTCGTGCGAGCGGGCGCGATGGCCGCGATCGCGATGCTCGGGCTGCTGCTCGGCCGCCCCGGTGCCGGACTGTCGCTGCTCGCGTGCGCCGTCATCGTGCTGCTGCTGATCGATCCGTGGCTCTCGCTGTCGCTCGGGTTCGCGCTGTCGAGTGTCGCGACGGCGTCGCTGGTCGTCGGGGCGGGTCCGCTGGCGGACGGGCTCGCGCGGTGGATGCCGCGGACGCTCGCGCTCATCATCGCGGTGCCGCTCGCGGCGCAGCTGGCCTGCGGGCCGCTGATCGCCCTCATCTCGCCGCAGCTCTCGGTCTACGGGGTGGTGGCGAACCTCGTCGCCGCACCGGCGGCGCCCGCGGCGACCGTCCTGGGACTCGCCGCGTGCCTGACCGCCGGCATTCCGCTGCTGGGCAGCGGCCTCGCGGCCCTCGCGTGGGTGCCGGCGGCGTGGATCGCCGGCACCGCCGAGACATTCTCGACGCTGCCGGGCAGCGTCGTCGATGTGCCGGAGGGGCCGGGCGGCCTCGTCATCGTGGCGCTGCTCGGCGCGGCGGTCACCGCGATCGTCGTGCCGACTTCACGGCGCGTGCGAGCCACGGCGGCGACGGTCCTCGCGGCCGCTGTCGTCGTCGGCCTGGCGATGGGACCCATCGCCCGGGTCGTCACACAGGCGTCGATCCCGAGCGCCTGGTCGGTCCTCGCGTGCGATGTGGGGCAGGGCGACGCGGTGCTGGTCCGCTCTGCGGGGGTCATCGCGCTCGTCGACACCGGCCCCGATCCGGATGCGCTGACGCGCTGTCTCGACGCCGTGGCCATCACCCGTGTCGACCTGTTGGTGCTCACGCACTTCGACCTCGACCACCGCGGCGGAGTCGACGCTGTCGTCGGGCGCGTGGGCACTGTGCTGCACGGTCCGACGGACGGAGCCGACGACGAGGCGCTGATCGCGCGGCTCGAGGCGGCCGGTGCGGTCGCGGTCACCGGAGTCAGAGGCATGGGCGGCGATCTCGGTGAGAGTCGCTGGAGGGTGCTGTGGCCGAACCTCCATACCCCTCCGGGCAACGACGCGAGCGTGGTCGTCGAGTGGCGCGGCGGGGGAGTGCCCACCGCGATCCTCCTCGGCGACCTCTCGGCCGAAGGCCAGCAGGCGATGGCGGTCGGTGCGTCGCTGCGGGGCGGCTACGACGTCGTGAAGGGCGCCCATCATGGCAGCGCCGATCAGCATGCGGCCCTGTATCGAGCGCTGCAGCCGGCGGTGGCCCTCGTCACGGTGGGCGAGAACGACTACGGACACCCACGCGACGAGACCCTCGACCTGCTGACCGGGCTCGGTGCGGTCGTGGCGCGCACCGATGACGAGGGCATGCTCGCCGTGTGGCGCGACGCCGAAGGGCTGCGGCTGTGGCGCGAGCGCGCACCGGCCGATGTCGACGGCGGTCGGTAGGCTGGACGGATGACGCCCGCTCCACGCCGCGCGCCCGCACGCACGGCGTCGGCGATCCCGCAGATCTCGTGGCGCTCGCCGCAGCCCGCGCCGATCGTGCTGGTGTCGGGCCCCGAAGAGGTGTGCGCCGAGCGAGCGATCGCGGGGGTGCGCGACGTGCTGCGAGCTGAAGACGCGAGCCTCGAGGTCTCCGACCTTCGTGCCGACGACTACGCCTCGGGCGCGCTGCTCGGTCTCACCTCGCCGTCGCTGTTCGGCGAGCCGCGGCTCGTGCGCGTCTCGGGCGTCGAGAAGTGCTCCGACGCGTTCCTGACCGAGGCGCTGGCGTATCTCGAGGTACCGCAGGATGGGGCGACCGTGATTCTGCGGCACACGGGCGCGAGCGTCCGTGGCAAGAAGCTGCTCGACGCGATCCGTGCCGGCGCGGGCGGTGGCGTCGAGATCGCGTGCCCCGCCGTCAAGCGCGACTCCGACCGCTTCGACTTCGCAGCGGGTGAGTTCCAAGCGGCCCGCAAGCGGATCGCCCCTGTCGCGCTGCGCTCTCTCGTCAGCGCGTTCTCCGACGACCTCACCGAGCTCGCGGCGGCCTGCCAGCAGCTGATCTCCGACGTCGCCGGCGATATCGACGAGCAGACCGTCGAGCGCTACTACGGCGGCCGGGTGGAGACGTCGGCATTCACGGTGGCCGACACCGCGATCGCCGGGCGGTACGGCGACGCGCTCGTCGCGTTGCGACACGCGCTCGCGAGCGGCGCCGACCCCGTGCCCCTGGTCGCGGCGATCGCGTCGAAGCTGCGTGCGATGGCGCGTGTGGCGGGCACCCGCGAGTCGTCGTCGGCGCTCGCGGCGCGGCTGGGCATGAAGGATTGGCAGGTCGATCGCGCGCGACGCGATCTGACCGGGTGGAACGAGGCATCCCTCGGCATGGCCATCCAGGCGGCGGCTCGGGCGGATGCCGAGGTCAAGGGCGCCTCGCGCGACTCCGTCTTCGCCGTCGAGCGTCTCGTCACCGTCATCGCGACGCGCGCGCCGTTCGGCTCCTGACCCGCGGCGGCCGACGCGCTCGTTCACCGGCATCCATCGCGCGTTCGTCCGTCCCGCGTGGCCGCGTCAGGCGCCGGTGACGGCCGTTGCGGACGGATGACGGCATCCGCGTGCGCCCGCCCGCACCGCCCGCGCCACCGCACGCCCCGCCGCCCGCGGAGACGCGCCACGCGGGGGATGCCGGCAACGCGAGCTGCACGACGGCATCCACCGCCGTGAACGCGGAAGAGCCCGCCCCCGGAAGGGGACGGGCTCTTCGCGGAAGGTGGCTCAGAGAGCGGCGACCTGCTTCGCGATGGCCGACTTGCGGTTCGCGGCCTGGTTCTCGTGGATGACGCCCTTGCTCACGGCCTTGTCGAGCTTCTTGGTCGCCTTCGCGAGAGCCTTCTCGGCAGCGGCCTTGTCGCCGGCAGCGACGGCCTCGCGGGTGCGGCGCACCTCGGTCTTCAGCTCGCTCTTGACGGCCTTGTTGCGCTCGCGCGCCTTCTCGTTGGTCTTGTTGCGCTTGATCTGCGACTTGATGTTGGCCACGTTCGACGGCTCTTTCGTTCGGAGTTTTTCGATGGATGTGCCGGCTTGGCGGTAGAGGGGCGCCTCCGGCGGCCGCGCAGGGTGGGACCCACGTGGCAAGCCAATCACCCACTCTACCAGCAGAGCACCGGCGGCACGGAATCGCCGTCCCGCCAATGAGTGCGCGCGCCCCGCGGGTGCGGCATGATCGGAGCACCGGTGCCCGACCGGCAGCGAACTCGACGAAGGAGTCGTCCGTGTCATCCGATCCCCCCGAGATCGATCTTGCGCGCCTGCGCCCGCCGTTCCGATGGTCCGCCGCGACTGCCGCCTTCCAGATCGAGGGCGCCCGCACGGCAGACGGCCGCGGTCGGTCGATCTGGGACGACGCCGCCGACAGTCCGGGCGCGATCCTCGACGGGTCGACCGCCGAGCCCGGCCCCGACAGCTGGCATCGCTCCGCCGACGACGTCGCCCTGCTGCAGCGGCTGGGTGTCGACCGCTACCGGTTCTCGATCTCATGGGTGCGGGTGCATCCCGACGGGCCCGGCTCGCTCTCGCACGCAGCCCTCGACGGGTACTCGCGCCTGGTGGACGAACTGCTGGCGGCGGGGATCACGCCGTTCCCCACGCTCTACCACTGGGACCTGCCGAGCGCTCTCGAAGCGCGCGGCGGTTGGCTCGACCGCGACACCGCCTTCCGTTTCGCCGACTACGCGCATGATGTCGTCGCCGCTCTCGGAGACCGCGTGCAGCACTGGTACACGATCAACGAGCCCGTCTCGACGACGCTGCAGGGGTACGCGATCGGCGAGCTGGCCCCTCGCCGGCAGCTGCTGTTCGGGGCGCTGCCCACGATCCACCACCAACTGCTGGCGCACGGCCTCGCCGTGCAGATCGTCCGTGACGCGGATGCCGGCGAGGTCGGCATCGTCAACAACCACACCACCGTGACCCCCGCCTCGGACGACCCCGCCGACCTCGCGGCCGCGGCGGCGTACGACCTGCTGCACAACCGCATGTTCGCCGATCCGGTGCTGCGCGGCGTCTACCCCGACGGTGCCGCGTTCGGTCTGCCCGATCAGCCCGTGAACGACGGCGACCTCGCGCTCATCGGGGCGCCGACCGACTTCTACGGAGTGAACTACTACAACCCGACCACGATCGGCGCGGCGGCAGAAGGCCCCGTTCCCTTCGCGCTGCTGCCGACGCCGGGCGCCGAGCTCACCGGCTTCGGCTGGCCCATCGTCCCCGCCGCGCTGACCGAACTGCTCGTCGGCCTCACCCGCGACTACGGTGACGCCCTGCCGCCGCTCATCGTGGGGGAGAACGGTGCGTCCTTCGCCGAGCCGGATGCCGTGACCGGGGCGATCGACGACGCGGACCGCATCGCCTACCTCGCCGGGCACGTCCAGGCCGTCGGCGACGCGATCGCCGCGGGCGCCGATGTGCGCGAGTACACCGTCTGGTCGCTGCTCGACAACTGGGAGTGGTCACACGGGTTCACCCAGCGCTTCGGCCTCGTCCACGTCGACCAGCGCACTTCCCAGCGCACGCCGAAGGCCTCGTTCGCGTGGTATCGCGACCTCATCGCGAAGGCCCGCGCATGAGCGCGCCGACCCGGCGTCCCCGCGCCGGAGCGCGCTGGTTCGGCCTGTTCACCCTCGCGTGGCTCGCGCTGTGGACGGCGCAGCTCACCCCGCTGCAGCTGCTCATCCCGCTGCAGCTGAACACCCCCGATGACGCGCACGGGTGGATCACGGGGGTCGTCTCATCGGGGCTCGTCCTCGCCGCGGGCGGCCTCGCGGGCGTCATCGCAGGGCCGATCGCCGGCGGGATGAGCGACCGCACGCGCGGCCCGTTCGGCCGACGGCGGCCCTGGGCGATCGGCGGCGTGGTGCTCGCGTCGCTCTCGCTCATCGGCATCGCCTTCGCGAGCGGACCGTGGGGGGTCGGCCTCGCGTGGGTGGGCGTGTCGGTGGGTGTCGCCGTGGCATCCGCCGCCTTCACCGCTCTGATCGCCGACCAGCTCACCGATCAGCGCGGTGCCGCCGCGGCCGCGGTCTCGTCGTCGCAGGCGCTCGGGATCGTCGTCGGTGTCGGGGTGATCGTGCTCCTCGAACTCGGGGTCGTCACCGGGTACCTCGTCCTGGGCGGGTTCCTGCTCGTCGCGGGTGTCGGGGCTGCGCTGCTGCTGCCCGACCCTCCCGACCCGACCGAGTCGGCGGCCGCCCGCACGAGTCGCACACTCGCGCAGCGACTGGCCGCTTTCGGCGACCATGACTTCGGCTGGCTGCTGTGGGGCCGGCTCATCGTCAACATCGGCAACGCGCTCGGCACGGGGCTGCTGCTGTTCTACCTGCTGTACGGCCTGCACCGCGATGCCGCGACCGCCGAGGACGACCTGCTGCTGCTGATCGTGGTCTACACCGTGTTCGTCGTCATCGCCTCGATCGTCGCGGGCCGCATCTCCGACCGCGGGGGCCACCGGGTCGCGCTCACCGTCGGCGCCGCGCTCGTGCAGGGCGTCGCGTCGCTCGTCATCGCGTTCGCGCCGTCGTATGAGACGACGATGGTCGCCGCGGCACTGCTCGGCGTCGGTTACGGCGCGTACATGGCGGTGGGGCTCGCCCTCGCGACCGACCTGCTGCCGTTCCCGGAAGACGCCGCCCGCGACCTCGGGCTCGTGAACGTCGCGGCGAGCCTGGGGCAGCTGCTCGGTCCGCTCATCGGTGCGGGGCTGGTCGCGCTCGTCGGCGGGTTCTGGCTGCTGTTCGCCGTGGGAGGGGTGCTGTCGATCATCGGCGGGCTGATGACACTCGCCGTCCGTACACGCCAGGTGTCAGTGGCCTGACGCCGCGGCATCCATCGTCGCCAGCGCGACGTCGAGGACGGCGTTGAACACGCGGGGCCGCATCGCGGTGACGAGGTGGCTCGTGCGCGGCACGACGATCAGCTCGGCGCCCGGCACGAGAGACACGAACAAGCGCTCGCCGACGCGCAGCTGGTCGAACTGACCGTTGACGAACCACGTCGGCACGTCGATGCGGCGGAGGGCCGCGAGCAGATCGAGCACCGACAGACTGCGCAGGGCGAGGTCCTGGGTGTCGAACGCGTATCCGCCGGCCCCGAAGTCCGCGCGCGTCTCGGGGGGCAGGGTGCGATCGAGCACCCATTCCGAGATGCGCGCGCCGCGCCCGGGCAGCCGGTCGAAGCCACCCGCCAGCGCGCGGTAGGTGGCCAGCGCGGCGCCGCGCGGAATGGCGCTGCACGATGCCGCGATGAACGCGTCGACGGGCGGTCGGTCCTCCCGGCCGACATACTCGATCGCGAGCAGCCCGCCCATCGAGTGGCCGACGAGCAGGACGTCGCCGTCCGCCGCTGCTGCCGTGACGGCGTCGTCGATCGTCGCGAACGCGCCCTCGAGCGTGAAGGTCTCGCTCATGCGGGTGCCGTGGCCGGGCAGATCCAGCGCGACGCCGCGCACACCGCGCTCGGCCAGATGCGCGACCTGCGCCCGCCACATGGTCGCGGACGTGCGGATGCCGTGGACCATCACCACCGTCGTCGTCACCCTGTCAGCCTAAGCATCGGCCCGAGAGGCCGCGTATGTCGGGTGCCGGGTGGCCGGGGGAGGGTGGATGCCGGGGAGCGCGGCCCCGGCATCCACCCGGCGCACTCAGAACAGCACGCGCACCTGGGTCGTGCCGCTCGTCGAGCCGGACGCGACCGCGGGGTCGTCCGGTTCGAAGGTCGCCGTGTAGGCGTGGATGCCGAGACTCAGCCGCCCGAGGGTGTGCGTCGCGATGCCTCGCCGCACGGGCACGGTCGCCACGACGGCGTCGCCCTCGCGGAAGACCACGACGCCTTCGGCCGTGCCCTCGCTCTGACGAACGGTCGCGACGAGGGTCGACGGCACGATCCGGTTGATGTGGATCGGCAGGATCGCGATGAGGCGGGTCGTCGTGGTCGCGACGGGAACGGATGCCTCGACGGTCAGCGGCACCCGCACGACCGTCCCTGATGCGGGAGCGGTCAGCGTCAGCGTCGCGGCGCCCGCGGGAACGCCCGCCGGCAGTGTCGCCGTCACGGTCGCCGCGCCCGCGGTCACGGGCACCTCGCCGAGCGTGGTGTCGCCGAGGGCGATCTGCAGCGTCGTGTTCTCGGGGGCGCCGCGGCTCGTCATGTTGAGTCCGCTGACCTCGAACGTGACCTGCTCGCCCGCCGTGACGGTCTCGGGAACCCCCGTGACCTGCACGCTCTGCTTCGCGAACGACGGCGCGAGCGGTGAGTTGTCGGCGATGAAGTCCATCCAGGCTTCGTAGTCGAGCAGACCCGTGTCGACGTAGTCGCTGCCCTCGGTGAACACCCGGAAGTTGTCGCCCCCGGTCGCGAGGAACGAGAACGTGCCGATGCGGTAGCTCGCCGCGGGGTCGAGCGGCTGCCCGTCGACTGTGACCGAGGTGATGCGCTCACCCTCGGGCAGCGTCCCGTCGAACGTGTAGCTGACGTTGTCGGAGAGCCCCAGCTGCAGGTACGGACGCTGTGGGACCGTCCCGTCGGGGCCGCGCTGCCACTGCTGTTCGAGCATCGTCTCGAACTGCGCGCCGGTGAGGGTGACGAGGGCGAGCGTGTTGTTGAACGGCAGCACCGCGTTCGCCTGCGAGAACGAGATCGTCCCGTCGGGCAGCCCGGGCACGGCGGTCGCGCCGAACTCGGCCTGCGTGTCCCACAGATCGGCGCGCAGGCCGCCCGGGTTCGTCACGCCGATGACGGCGCCGCCCGGCAGCGACGACAGGCTGTCGCGCAGCATGTTGCCGACGGTGTTGCCCAGCGCCGATTCGCTGGCGCGGTCGTCGCGCGAGCCACCGGTCCACACCCCGTCCACGAACGACCCGCCCGAGAACGCCGTCGTGATGTCGGCGGAGATCTCGCCGACGGCGGTGTTGCCGACTTCGGCAGCCGCGGCGAGCGCCTTCTTGACGATGGCGTCGACGGCGGCGACCTTCGGGTAGGTGGCGACGAGGGACGCGGCCGGCGTCGTCGTCCGGGCGATGTTCTGCTCGGTGTGGGCGGTGACCTCGCCGTCGTCGATCGTCAGCGTGATCTTGCCGAGGTTCGCGCCGTACGACCCGGTCTGCACGACCGGACGGGTGCGGTCGGTGCCGGGGATGGCGGCCGACCACGCGTACGTCTTGTGCGTGTGACCGGTGAAGATCGCGTCGACCTCGGCGGCGGTGTCGTTGACGAGCTCGGCGAAGGGGCCGCCCGCGGCGAGCTCCTGCTCGAGGCTTGCACCGTCGGGCGTGCCCGCTCCGGCGCCCTCGTGGTAGAGCGCGACCAGCACATCGGCTTCGCCGTTGGCCTCGTCTCCGTCGCTCAGCTGCGCGGCGACACGGTTGACGGCCTCGACCGGGTCACCGAACTCGATGTCGGCGACCCCCGCTGGGGAGACCAGCGTCGGCGTCTCTTCCGTGACGGCACCGATCACGCCGACCGTGAGACCGCCGGCGTCGAGCAGTTCGTACTCGGGCAGCGCCGGGGTCGTCGTGCCCTTCAGGTACACGTTCGCGCCGAGCTGCGGGTAGTCCGCGGCATCCGTCACGCGGCCGGCGAGGTCGTCGAACCCGCGGTCGAACTCGTGATTGCCCACGGCGGTGGCCTGCAGTCCGAGCGCGTTCAGCACGTCGATCGTCGGCTGGTCCTGCGCGACCGACGACGCGAACAGTGAGGCGCCGATGTTGTCGCCCGCCGAGAGGAACAGGGTGGGGCCGGATGCCGCCGCACGCTGCTCTTCGACCGTCCCGGCGAACGCGACGGTGTTGCCGTCGATGCGTCCGTGGAAGTCGTTGATGCCCAGAAGGGTCAGCTCGACCGGCGGCGCGTCGGCGGCGAGACCGACGACGACCGGGTCGTGGTCGCTCGAGCGGTACGCATCCGGCGCATAGAACTCCGTCCCGTGACTGCGGAAGCGGCTGTATTCGAGGGCGACCGACTCGCCGGAGTTGATGTTCCAGATGTCGGCGCCCGTCGCGCGGGCCTGCGCCGGGCCGCTCAGCAGGATGTGGTCGAGCGAGCCCGAAAGCCCCGAGAAGCTGTACGAGGAGGTGTCGACGTCGAAGGCGCGGGCGGCGTCGACGTAGCCGGCGTCGTAGAGCACCTGCAGCGGGTCTTCGCTCGTGTACGAGTTGAAGTCGCCCGCGAGCGCCACGGTGTCGACGTCGCCGCGGACACCCTCGACCCAGTCGCGCAGTGCCGTCGCCTGGCGCACGCGCGACTCGTTCGAGGTGCCCTGGCCATCACCGGCATCGACGTCGCCCGGCCACGGGCCCGCCGATCCCTTCGACTTGAAGTGGTTCACGACGAACAGGAACGGGTCGCCGCCGTCTGCCTCGAAGACCTGACCGATCGGCTCGCGGGCGTTCTGGAAGGCCTCGCCGACGTCGCTCTGATCGCCCAGCGCGATGCTGTCGCCGACGCGCTCGACCGATGCGGTGCGGTAGATGATCGCGTTGGTGATGACGTCCTGTTCGGATGCCGGCGGCAGGTCGGACGACGACGGCACGAAGGCCCAGGTGCCGGGCCCCGCCGCGTCGTTCAGTGCCTCGACGAGAGTCGCGGTCGCCTCGTCCGGCTGCTCGCCGAGCGCGGCGGAGTTCTCGATCTCCATGAGCCCCACGACGTCGGCGCCGAGCGCGTCGATCGCGGCGACGATCTTGGTCTGCTGCCGCGCGAGGTCGGCGGCATCCCACGCGCCGCGCTGGTCGCAACCCTCGCGGACGGTGACGCCATCGCCGAGGCGGTCGGTGTAGGCCACGCACGACGCCGACTCGGTGCCCAGCGTCGTGAAGTAGTTGAGCACGTTGAACGACGCGATCTCGAGGTCGCCGCCGACCTCTGCCGGCGAGGTCGTGCGCGGGTTCGAGAAGGCGACGCCGTCGGTGCCCGTGCCGTCACCGGCGAGAGGCGCGGTCGGGTTGAGCTTCCAGGTGTTGTTGCGGTAGTCGACGATCACGGGGTCGGTGAATGTGACCGAGGCGCCCACGATGATCGGCTCGGTCAGCGAGACGTACGCCGGCGTCAGGCCGCTGTTGGCCGCCGTCAGGTAGTTGATGCTGGTGCCGTCGTCGAGGGTCACCGCGCGGGCGGTGTTGTCGGCGGCGACCGCCGCGGCTTCGGCGCTGCCGGGCCGAGCGGCGTCGGTCGGCTGCTGCAGGGGAGTCGCGCCGGCGGCGAGGCCCACTTCGCCGTACTGGTTCGTCGAGTAGGTGTTCGAGACGGTGAACTCACCCTGTGGCGCGACGAGCATCGACTCGAGAGACTCGCGCTGCGCGGCACCGGTTGGCCACGCGACCGTCGCGGGCGCCGGCGCAGTCTGCGCATCGAGCCTCACGGCGCCCCCGGCGGCGACCGTCAACTCGGTGAGGCCGTTCCACTCCGACACGACGCCCGTGACGCGGACGGTGTCGCCGAGCGCCACCTCGCTCGTCGCCGACGGGGAGTAGACGAAGAGGGCGTCGGATGCCGTGTGCGCGGCGAGGTCGACGGCGCCCCCCGTGCCCGCGGTCTGGATGACGTAGCCGGCGTAGCCGCCGGTCGGGTAGTGGGCGGTGACGACGCCCTCGGTCGACACGGTCTGACCGGCCAGCGGCGAGGCGTCGCCGGAGCCCTGGATGTCGGCGATCGCGACGACGCCGGGATCGGTCGGCGGGTCGGTGGGATCGGTCGGCGGGTCAGTCGGGTCGACCGGGGGATCGGTGGGATCGGTCGGGTCCGTCTCGTCGACGAGGCCCGTCGGCGTGGGGGCGCCGACCGTGAAGTCGGCGCCGTTGTCGCCCGTATTGGCGAAGGCGGCCGAGCGTGCCGCGCTGGTGCCGTTGGCGGTGCCGGGGGCCGCAGCTCCGCCGGCGAAGTGCGTCGCCCCACCCCAGCCCACGAAATCGACGACCTGGTCGAGTCCCGTCAGCGCGGTCGTGCCCGAGAGCGCGGTCTGGTTCGAGACGAGCGCGACCTTGCCCTGCGCGCCCGCCATCGCGATCGCGCCCTCGACATCGGCGGTGAAGCCGGGCAGCGAGGCGTCGGCGCCGGTCGCCTCGCCGATGAGCACCTGCCCGCCCGCCGGAACGGTGACGCCCGTGAGGGGAGTGACCTGCCAGGTGCCGCCGGTCGCCGACGCGTACTGCACGCTGTAGGCCGACAGGTCGAGGGCCGCGCCGGACACGTTCGCGAGCTCGATGAAGTCGCGGTTGAATGCTCCGCCGTTGTTGCCACCGCCCCCGTACACCTCCGAGATCACGACGGGAGCGTCCGGCCCGACGGCCGCGTGCGCCGCCGGCGCGACCAGCGCACCGGCGACCGCGGTCGCGAACACCGCGGTGATCGCGAGCGTGCGGCGGGGGGAACGGGTGGGGAGTGCTGTGGAAACCGGCTGCGAGTCAGTCACGATGTTCTCTCCGAGAGCGGTCCGCGCGCGAGTGGGGGATTTCGCGCAGACGACGGCCGCCAGATTGAGCATTCTTCGTCGTCACGGCCCCTGGCAAGGAACAGATCGGTTAACTCTTTCTCATGGGCACGTTTCCTGGCGTGTTCCCCCGGACCCGGGTTATGGTTCGCCGCGCGGCGGCTTGCGCGCCGGCATCCGCAGGGCGCACGCCCGGCCCCCGGTAGACTTGCCGAGACATGTCACCCCGCGCCCTGAAGCCTCTCGAGCCGTCTGCGACCCCTCCAGAGCTGATCCGCAACTTCTGCATCATCGCCCACATCGACCACGGCAAATCGACCCTGGCCGACCGCATGCTGCAGATCACCGGCGTGGTCGCCGACCGCGACATGCGCGCCCAGTACCTCGACCGCATGGACATCGAGCGCGAGCGCGGCATCACGATCAAGTCGCAGGCCGTGCGCATGCCGTGGTCCTCGTCGACCGATGAGCGAGCGCAGACGTATGCGCTCAACATGATCGACACCCCGGGGCACGTCGATTTCACGTACGAGGTATCGCGCTCGCTGGCCGCGTGCGAGGGCGCCGTGCTGCTCGTCGACGCGGCGCAGGGCATCGAGGCGCAGACCCTCGCCAACCTCTACCTGGCGCTCGAGAACGATCTGCAGATCATCCCCGTGCTGAACAAGATCGACCTCCCGGCGGCCGACCCCGAGAAGTACGCGGCCGAGCTCGCGAACCTCATCGGCGGCAAGCCCGAGGACGTCCTGCGCGTGAGCGGCAAGACGGGCATGGGTGTGGAAGACCTGCTCGACCGGATCGTCGCGCAGATCCCGGCGCCGGTCGGCGACCCCACCGCCCCCGCGCGTGCCATGATCTTCGACTCGGTCTACGACTCGTACCGCGGCGTCGTGACGTATGTGCGCATGGTCGACGGCAAGCTCGAGCCGCGTGAGCGCATCCAGATGATGTCGACGCGTGCGAAGCACGACCTGCTCGAGATCGGGGTGTCGAGCCCCGAGCCGATCCCGACCCGCGGGCTCGGCGTCGGCGAGGTCGGCTACCTCATCACCGGCGTGAAGGACGTGCGTCAGTCGAAGGTCGGCGACACGATCACGAACGAGCGCAAGCCCGCGACCGAGGCGCTCGCCGGCTACACCGACCCGAAGCCCATGGTGTTCTCGGGGATCTACCCGATCGACGGCAGCGACTACGGCGACCTGCGCGAGGCGCTCGACAAGCTCAAGCTCTCCGACGCGTCGCTGCAGTACGAACCCGAGACGTCCGTCGCGCTGGGCTTCGGCTTCCGCTGCGGCTTCCTGGGGCTGCTGCACCTCGAGATCATCACCGAGCGGCTCAGCCGCGAGTTCGACCTCGACCTCATCACGACGGCGCCGTCGGTGACGTACGAGGTGCTCACCGACACCGGTGAGACCGTCACGGTCACCAATCCCAGCGAGTACCCCGACGGCCGCGTCGCGGAAGTCTCCGAGCCGGTCGTCAAGGTCGGCATCCTGCTGCCGAAGGACTACGTCGGCACCGTCATGGAGCTGTGCCAGCAGCGCCGCGGCACGATGCTCGGCATGGACTACCTGAGTGAGGACCGCGTCGAGCTGCGCTACGACATGCCGCTCGGCGAGATCGTGTTCGACTTCTTCGACCAGCTGAAGTCCAAGACGCAGGGCTACGCGTCTCTCGACTACGAGCCGGCCGGTTCGCAGACCGCCGACCTCGTCAAGGTCGACATCCTGCTGCAGGGCGAGAAGGTGGATGCCTTCAGCTCGATCGTCCATCGCGAGAAGGCCTACGCGTACGGCACGCTGATGACCGAGCGGCTGCGGAAGCTGATCCCGCGGCAGCAGTTCGAAGTGCCGATCCAGGCGGCCATCGGCGCGCGGATCATCGCGCGCGAGAACATCCGCGCGATCCGCAAGGACGTGCTCGCCAAGTGCTACGGCGGTGACATCACCCGCAAGCGCAAGCTCCTCGAGAAGCAGAAAGAGGGCAAGAAGCGCATGAAGATGGTCGGCCGCGTCGAGGTGCCGCAAGAGGCGTTCATCGCGGCACTGTCGGGGGATGTCGAAGGCAAAGACAAGAAGTAGTCGCCGGTTAGGGTGGAACGCATGCGCCGCGGGAACTTCCAGGAGGGCACGGTCGACTACGCCGCCGTCGGGGCGACGCATGCGCACGATCTAATGGGGTACCCGCCCGAGCACTCGACGCCCGCCGAGGCATCGTGGCGCGTCGGCAGCGGCAAGGAGCGGTTCGACAGCTCCGTCGACGCGCTGTTGTCGTGGGGCGCCCTTCGCGGCGCCGGTCTGCGGGTGGAGGACGTGCGCCCGGCATCCGGCCCGATGTACACGGGCGTGAGCTTCGACGCCGAGGGTGCGCCCGTCGCGCCGAGTCGGCTCGAAGCCGATCAGCGCTTCGACGCCGAGGGCACGCCGTATGTCGCGGCGGGCACGACGATCCGCGTGCACGGGCGCATCAAGGGCATGAACGCCGACGGCGAGCTTCGCGTCATCTCGGTCACCGAAGAGCCGCGTCGCGTCGGCTTCGCGCTCGGGACGGTCGGCGGGTCGGTCGTCAGCGGTGAGGAGTCGTTCCTGCTCGAGTGGGACGACAGCGACCAGGTGCATTTCGTGGTGCGGGCGTTCGATCGACCGACCGCTCTGCTGTACCGGCTGCTGCCCCCGCTGCTCAAGCGCCGTCGCCGCGAGTTGTTCCAGGGGTACCTGCGGGCGATCTCGCCGATGTACACGACCCCTTCCTGATGGGTTCGGCACTCCCGATCGGCGACCCCGCGCCGCCTGACGGCGCGCTCCCGGCCGACATCGCGATCGATCCGGCGACCGACTTCGGGGTCTACCTCCACGTGCCGTTCTGCCGCGTGCGCTGCGGCTACTGCGACTTCAACACGTATACGGCATCCGAGCTGCGCGGCGCCCGGCAGGATGCCTACGCCGACGAGGTCCTGCGCGAGATCGCGCTCTCACGAGGCGTGCTCGGTGCACGGGGGCCCCTTCGCTCGGCATCCACCGTGTTCTTCGGCGGCGGCACCCCGACGCTGCTGCCCGGCGGCGACCTCGCTCGCATGCTGGCCGGCATCCGTGCGGCTTTCGGCTTGGCGACCGACGCCGAGGTCACGGTCGAGGCCAACCCCGATACGGTGAGCGACGCGCTCGCGCGCGAGCTGGCGGATGCCGGGGTGACGCGGCTGTCGATCGGCATGCAGTCGGCCGTGCCGCACGTGCTCGCGGCGCTCGATCGCACCCATGACCCCGCCAACGTGGGGTCGGCCGTCGCCGCCGCGCGCAGTGCGGGCCTCGACGTCAGCGTCGACCTCATCTACGGCGCGCCGGGGGAGACGCTGGCCGATTGGCGCGCCTCGGTCGAGACGGCGATCGCGCTCGCACCCGACCACATCTCGGCCTACGCTCTGATCGTCGAAGAGGGGACGCAGCTCGCCCGGCAGATCCGGCGCGGCGAGGTGCCCGAGCCCGACGACGACCTGCAGGCCGACATGTACGAGCTCGCCGACGAGATGCTCGGCGCCGCCGGATTCGACTGGTACGAGGTGTCGAACTGGGCGACGGCGCCCGAGCACCGCTCGCGGCACAACCTCGCCTACTGGCGCGGGACGGATTGGTGGGGGTACGGGCCGGGGGCGCACAGCCACGTCGGCGGCCTGCGCTGGTGGAACGTCAAGCACCCCGCGGCGTACGCGCAGCGCCTCGCCGCGGACGAGTCGCCCGCGGCGGCCCGCGAGCGCCCGGATGCGGCGGCGCGGCGGCTCGAAGACGTCTTGCTGCGCTCGAGGATCGCCGAAGGGATCGCGGTGTCGGAGCTCGAGGGCGAGGGCCGTCACGCCGTGGCGGCGCTGATCGCCGACGGTCTGATCGACGGTGCGGCGGCGGTGCGCGGACGGGTCGTGCTGACGCGCCGAGGGCGCCTGCTGGCGGATGCCGTCGTGCGCGCGCTCACGGCCTGACGCGCGCGGCCGCACGTGTCTGCGCCGGGTGGGCGCGGTGCGCGACCGCGCGGGTGAGCCCGACTGGGCCGGTTACGGGCGACTGGGCCGGTTGCGCGCCGTGCAGAACCGGCACCCTCGGCACGAACCGGCCCCCTCGGCGCCCCGGAAGGGCGACGGATGCCGGAGTGCCGGCGTCAGCCGCCGAGCGCGTCGATCGCCGCGGCGCGCGGCAGCGGAACCTCGGCGCTGTCGACATCGAAGCGCATGACGGGCTCGTCGGCGGCCCAGGCGCGCCAGCCGGGATCGAGGTCGCGCGCGAACGAGACCCAGTCGCGGTGCATGCGGTCGGCGAGCGCCTGCGGGGGTGCATCGCCCACGAGCGGAGCGGCGGAATCGGTGCGCACCCCGTCGAACACGAAAGCGATCTCCACCGCGTGCGCGGCCCACAGCTCGCGCACCGGGCTGCGCCACGCGAACTCGTACACGAACGTCGGCGCCGTGCGCGCCCGCGCGAGGCGGACGGCGGGCGCCCGCAGCAGGCGATCGGTGACGATCTGGCCGAGCAGCTCACCGGCGCTCGCACCCGGCAGGGCGGCGCGGTAGGCGCCGAGCGCCCCGCGGCGCACCTTCGTCGCGATCAGCGCGAGCCGCAGCTTCAGCGGCGAGATCGCGGCGAGCTCGGCCGGCGTCAGCCACAGCCGGTATTCGTCGGTGTTGGTGCCGATCACGATCGGAATCGTCACCGAGCGCAGGCCCTCGGCCGGTGAGACCGGCAGCGATTCGGCATCCACCGCGAGCTGGTACCCCGGCGTGCCCGAGATCGCCGTCGAGCCTTCGGCCATGCGGCGCCGGGCATCGAGCAGCTGCCGCGGCGTGAGGGCGGCGAACGCGGCACGCGTGGCAGGCACTCCCAGCGCCTTGGCAAGAGCCTTCGTCACGCGCCCGGCGTTCTCTGGCGAGCTCGCGTCGAGGGGGCCCGACTGGATGACGGCGGCGCGCGGGATGCCTGCCGTATCGGGCCGGCACAGCAGGGCCGCGACGAGCGCGCCGCCGGCCGACTCGCCGAAGACCGTGATGCGCGCGGCGTCGCCGCCGAAGGCCGGGATCTCGCGCTGCACCCACTGCAGGCCCGCGGCCGCGTCGGCGAGCCCCAGGTTGCGCGGCGCGCCCTCGAGCACCGAGAACCCCTCGGCGCCCACGCGATGGCCGACCGAGACGAACACGACGCCGCTGCGCGCGAACGAGGTGCCGTCGTAGCCGGGCAGCGCCGCCGCGCCACGCTCGAGTGCGCCGCCGTGGTACCAGACCATCACCGGCCATCCGCCGGGCGGCGGCTCGCCCGCCGGCGTCCACACGTTGACCGTGAGGATGTCGTCGCCGGGGATCTCGATCGTGCCGAGGAGCGCGCTCAGCTCGCCGAAGTACGGGTCCTGCGGGGTCGTGGGGCCGAACGCGGTGGCATCCCGCACCCCCTCCCACGCCGGCACCGGCTGGGGGAGGGCGAAGCGATGCTCGCCGAACGGCGGCAGGGCGTAAGGGATGCCGAGGTAGCGGGCGACGTCCGCCGTCGCCGACCCGGCCACCTTTCCGCGAGACGTCGTTATCGTGAGGCTGGCATCGGCGCGCATACGGCTGATCCTAGGGCGGTCGCGGTAGGATTGGCACTCGACAGGATGGAGTGCCAGCTACGGCACGCACGACACCGTGACACCGGTGAGGAGGATGCGATGGTCTCGGAACGCGGCCTGCAGGTCCTCCGGGCGATCGTGCAGGACTATGTCGACACGAACGAGCCGGTCGGCAGCAAGACGATCGTCGACCGCCACGCCTTCGGAGTCTCGGCGGCGACGATCCGCAACGACATGGCCCTGCTCGAAGACGAAGAGCTCATCGCCGCGCCGCACACGTCGTCGGGGCGCATCCCGACCGACAAGGGCTACCGCGTCTTCGTCGACCACCTCGCCGAGCTGCGCCCCCTGTCGGGTGCCCAGCGCTCGGCGATCTCGACGTTCCTCGCCGACCCCGCCGACCTCGACGACCTGCTGACGCGCACGGTGCGGGCGCTCACGCAGCTCACCGGACAGGTCGCGATCGTGCAGTACCCCTCGTTCGCCCGCGCGAGCGTGTCGCACGTCGAGTTCGTGCCGCTCGGCGGTGCCCGCATCGTCGTGATCGTCGTGACCGACAGCGGCCGCGTCTCGCAGCGCCTCGCGTTCCTGCAGGGTGGCGAGCTGACCGAGGCCGAGTCCGACCAGGTCAAGCGCCGGGTCGCGGCGCTCGTGACGGGCAAGCCGGTCGCCGCTGCCGCGCAGGCGATCGACGAGCTGGCCTCGGCATCCGTCCCCGGCGGACGCGTCGACGACGCCGTGCGGACGGTGGCGCGGATCGTCGGCGAAGAGCTCGACGACTTCCGTCAGGACAAGCTCGTCATGGCCGGCAGCGCCACGCTCGCCAAGCGCGAGGGCGACTTCCGCGGCAGCATCTACCCGTTGCTCGAGGCGATCGAAGAGCAGGTGACGCTGCTGCGCCTCATGGGCGAGATGGTCGCCGACGACAAGGGCCTCGCGGCGAGCATCGGGCGTGAGAACGCGCCCTTCGGGCTCGCCGAGGCCTCCGTCGTCACGAGCGACTACGACGGCGCCGGGACGGCGGCCCGACTGGGGCTGCTCGGCCCCACACGCATGGACTACCCCACGAATCTCGCGGCGGTACGCGCCGTCGCGCACTATCTGAGCAGGCTCCTCGACGAGGACGATTCCTCGCGCTGAGCGGGCTGCTCGACGACATCGACAGCGCCCGCAGGGGCGCCGAAAGGCGAATGTGGCCGACCACTACGAAGTTCTGGGCGTCTCGCGCGAAGCGACCCCCGACGAGATCAAGAAGGCATACCGTCGACTGGCGCGCGAGCTGCACCCCGACGTGAACCCGGGCGAAGAGGCATCCGAGCGCTTCAAGCTCGTCACGCACGCGTACGACGTGCTGAGCGACCCCGAGCAGCGGCAGCGCTACGACATGGGCGGCGACGGCTCGCCGTTCGGCGGCGCGGGGGCGGGCTTCGGCGGCTTCGGCGACATCTTCGAGACGTTCTTCGGTGGTGGCGGCGGCGGGCGCGCCGGGCGTCCGCGCTCGCGGCGCGAGCGGGGGCAGGATGCCCTGGTGCGCGTGACCCTCGAGCTGAAGGACGTCGTGTTCGGCACGCACCGCGACATCGAGGTCGACACGGCCGTGCTGTGCGAGACCTGCGACGGGTCGTGCTGTCAGCCCGGCACCCAGCCGGTGACGTGCGACATCTGCCACGGCTCGGGTCAGGTGCAGCGGACGGTGCGCAGCCTGCTCGGCAACGTCGTGACCTCGCAGCCGTGCACGACGTGCCAGGGCTACGGCACGACGATCCCGTATCCGTGCGCGAGCTGCCAGGGCCAGGGTCGGGTGCGCGCGCGCCGCACGGTATCGGTGGACATCCCGGGCGGCGTCGAGTCGGGCCTGCGGCTGCAGCTGCCCGGCTCGGGCGAGGTCGGCCCGGCGGGCGGACCGAACGGCGACCTCTACCTCGAGGTGACGGTGGCGGCGGACGAGGTGTTCAGCCGCGACGGAGACGACCTGCTCGCGACCCTCGAGATCTCGATGCCCGACGCGATCCTGGGCGCCGAGACGACGATCACGTCGCTCGACGGCGACGTCGAGCTCGAGTTGCGCGCCGGTGTGCAGTCGGGCGACGTGCTGACGATCAAGGGGCGCGGGATCACCCCGCTGCGCGGCGGCAACCGCGGCGACCTCAAGGTCGGCGTGCACGTGTTGACGCCCACGCGCCTGAACGCCAAAGAGCGCGCGCTCATCGAGGACTTCGCCAAGAAGACGAAGGCGCCCGGCCCGCAGCTCTCGCAGTTCCATCAGGGGATGTTCGCGAAGCTGCGCGACCGGTTCCGCGGCTGAGATGGCGCTGCACTTCCTCGTGGGCGACGGCGCGAGCATCGCGCGTGCCGTCGGCGGGCTCGATGCGGAGGCCGAGTTCGCGCTGCGTGCAGCGGTGACGGATGCCGCGGTGGGTGACCTCGTCGTCATCACGGGGACCGAGGCCCACCACGCCGCGGTCGTCCGGCGGGTGCGCGTCGGTGAGGAGGTCACGGTCGGCGACGGCCGTGGCGTGTGGCTGACGGGCGACGTCGCCGAGGTCGCGCCGAAGCGGGTCGCTGTGCGCGTCGTGGGGCGCCGTGAGGTGCCGGAGCCGTCGCCGCGCCTCGTGCTCGTGCAGGCGCTCGCGAAGGGCGACCGCGACGAACTGGCGATCCAGGCGGCGACGGAGCTCGGTGTCGACGAGATCGTGCCGTGGCAGGCCGCGCGCAGCGTGTCGCGGTGGAGCGCGGAGAAGGCCGCGAAGGGCGTCGCGCGATGGCAGACGATCGTGCGCGAGGCGGCGAAGCAGGCCCATCGTGCGTGGGTGCCGACCGTCGGGCTGCCCGTGACGACGAAGGATCTCGTGGTGCGCAGCGGCGCCGCGCGCGTCCTGCTGCTCGAGCCCACGGCATCCGTCGCCCTGTCGACGTGGCCGACGGATGCCGGCGATGCGCGAGATCTCGTGCTGGTGGTCGGCCCCGAGGGGGGGATCGCGCCCGAAGAACTCGACGCGCTGGCCGCCGCGGGCGCCGAGCCCGTGCGGCTCGGCGAGACCGTGCTGCGCACCTCGACGGCCGGCCCCGCCGCGCTCGCGTTGCTGAACGCTCGCCTCGGCCGCTGGTAGCGCACGGTTTCGATACGCGCCCTGCGGGCACTCCTCAACCACCGAGGTCTCGGCGGGTCTCCGATTCGGTGATCGAGTAGCCGCGACGAAGCAGCGGCGTATCGAGATCACGTCGTGAGCAGTCGCTTCTTGAGTCGCACGGGTGAGGTGGTGGTCGCTCTCCATCGCATCGACGTGTCGAACCAGACCGGTGCCTGCACTTCGGGCACGCCGTGGTTCATGCGGATCTTCCACCCGATGCGGTCGAGGAACCGATGGTGGTACCAGCACAGCAGCACGCCGTTGTCGGTGTGGGTGGGTCCGCCCCTGGCGTACTCGGTGACGTGGTGGATCTCGCACCACCCGGCGGAGACCCCGCACCCGGGGATGACGCAGCCGCCGTCGCGCAGAGCGATCGCGCGACGCTGGTGGCGGTTGAACGTGCGCTCCTCAGTGCTGATGGCGAGGATGCGCCCGTCTCTCCCGCTCGTGATGCGTTGGATGATGCCGGAGCAGCCGATGTGCCGGGCCACGGCGACGGAGAACGGCTGGTCGCAGCCCTGCGCGTGCGCGTACCCGGCGCCGGATGCCAGATCGTCCGCATCGACGGACACCACCAGCGTCGGCGCGTGACCGCCGATCGTGGGGAGGAGCCCGCTCGACGCGGCGACACCGAGCGCGGCGGCGAGGGCGTCGTGTTGCTTCTGCGGGCGGGTCCGGTCATCCAGCGGTGCGACGGGCCCGTCACCGCCGTCGGCGTACGGATCGGTGAACGTCACTGTCGGGGCGAGCTGCGCGTCGAAGATCGTCTGCAGTTGCGCGGCGACCTCGGGCAGCAGAGTGCCCCGGACCGGCACGCCCGACGGGGTCGCGACCCCGAGCGTGAGGCAGCGTCGGCGTTCCGCGACGCGTTCGCGGGGTTCTGCGCCATCGGAGTCGAGGGCCAGCGCCCAGGTCTGCGCATGGATCTTCAAAAGTTCGGCGCATGCCGGAGGTGCGCCGTCGGGACCCTCACCGCGGGCTTCCGCGACGACGATGTCCGCCGCCCGCACGCGCGCCGCCGAGCTCACTCGTGATCCGGTCGCCTGCAACGGACTCGTGATCGCGAGGACTCCGTCGACGCCGATGACGCCGTCGCGCAGTGCGTCGCGCACGGACGGGAACGCCGCGTCCAGTACCTCACCGGTCGTCTCCGAGATCTCGGGCCTGACGGCGGTCGCCGCGCGTTGCAGGCGCGCTGCGGCCCGCGGATCGACCCGAGTCACCTTCTGGACGAGTTCGTTCACATCCCGGCATCCCATGTGCGAGGTCATCCGCTCATCCCGGACACATGTCTCCGATCGGCGCATCACCTCACCCACCGCCTCGAGCAGCAGCGCCTCCGCGAGGCGCCCGACCTCCGCGATCGCCCCCAGCTGCACGGCGAGCTCGGCCTCCGTGGCGCGTTCGAACGCCCGGCCCGCACCGGCATCCTCCAGGACCCCGGCGACCTGCGACCGCAGGTCTTCGAGGGGCTGTGCGAGGAGGTCCATACCTGCATCATCCTCGGGGGTTCCGACATTGGAGCGACAGAAAACCGCAGATTGCGTTCACTTTATGAGTGCCGAGGATGAGAGTCTCTTCATGCTCGCGGGGTTTCGATACGCGCCCTGGCGGGCGCTACTCAACCACCGAAGGGGCCGCGCGGACGCTACTCAACTACCGAGGGTGCGGGCGCGGGTTACTCACCCACCGAGGGTGCGGCGTCGACCTGTGGCGCGCTGGTTTCGATACGCGCCCTGGCGGGCGCTACTCAACCACCGAGGGTGCGGGCGCTACTCAACCACCGAGGGCGCGGGGGCTACTCAACCACCGTATGCGCCCTGGCGGGCGCTACTCGACCACCGAAGGGGCGGTGCGGGCGGTACTCGATCACGACGGGGGTGGGGGTCGGTAGGCTGGAGGCCATGTCCGTGACCCTTCTCGGCGCCGCGGAGATCCGCGCGCTGGCCGCCGAACTCGACGTCACGCCCACGAAGAAGCTCGGGCAGAACTTCGTCGTCGACGCGAACACGGTCCGCAAGATCGTTCAGGTGGCCGGCGTGACGGCATCCGATCGGGTCGTCGAGGTGGGGCCGGGGCTTGGGTCGCTCACCCTGGCGATCCTCGAGACGGGCGCTCGCACGACCGCCGTCGAGATCGACCATCGCCTCGCCGAGCGCCTGCCCGCGACGGCCGCGGCGCACGGGGTGCCCGCAGATGCCCTGACGGTGGTGGATGCCGATGCCCTGCGCGTCACGGAACTGCCGGGCGAGCCGAACGTGCTCGTCGCGAACCTGCCCTACAACGTCAGCGTGCCGGTGCTGCTGCACTTCATGGAGACGTTCCCGCACCTCGAGCGCGGGGTCGTCATGGTGCAGGCAGAGGTCGGCGAGCGCCTCGCCGCGCCGCCCGGGTCGAAGGTGTACGGCGCGCCCAGCGTGAAGGCCGCCTGGTACGGCCCGTGGCGGCTGGCGGGCACCGTCTCGCGTCAGGTCTTCTGGCCGGTGCCGAACGTCGACAGCGTGCTGGTCGGTTTCGCGCGCGATGCCGAGCCGCGTGGCGACGAACAGCTGCGCCGCGCGACCTTCCGCATCGTCGACGCCGCCTTCCAGCAGCGTCGCAAGATGCTGCGCCAGGCGCTCGCGGGCGTGCTCGGCGGATCATCGGCATCGGCCAGCGCCATCCTCGAGAGCGCGGGCGTCGACCCCACCGCGCGTGGCGAGCAGCTCACCGTCGACGACTTCGTGCGCGTCGCGCGAACGATTGTGGCCTGACCGCGACGGGGCCCCGATGCGCGTCGCGGAGACGTGCCGTCGCGGGGATGTCACCGACACGTCGCGTCACGTTCACCGGCCGTTACGAAACATGCTTGTAACATTCGAGCCATGCGAACGGCCGAGCATCCGGCACCCGAACGGGTCCTGCTGCACCTGAGCGACACCCATCTGCGCGCGGCGGGGTCGCGCATCTGGAACGCCGTCTCCGGCGCCGACAACCTGGCGCGGGCTCTGGACGGCATCGAAGCCTCCGGCCTCCGCCCCGACGCGATCGTCTTCACCGGCGACCTCGTCGACCTGGGCGAGCGCGCCGCGTACGCAGACCTGAAGCGCCTCGTCGAGCCGTTCGCCGCGCGACTGCAGGCGCCGGTCGTGTGGGTGATGGGCAACCACGACGCCCGCGGCCCGTTCCGCGCGGAGCTCTGGGGCGAGACGGGCGGGGAGGGCGAGGCGACGGAGGACGCCGCAGACCTGGCCCCCGTCGACCGCGTCGACGAGTTCGACGGGTTGCGCATCGTCACGCTCGACACGTCCGTCCCCGGCCACCATCACGGCGAACTGAGCGATGCCCAGCTGCAGTGGCTCGCCGACGTCCTCACGACGCCCGCGCCGCTCGGCACGATCATCGCGATGCATCACCCGCCGGTGCCGAGCGTGCTCGCCCTCGCGGCAAGCGTCGAGCTGCAGGGGCAGCGCCGTCTCGCAGCCGTGCTGCGCGGCAGCGACGTGCGCGCCATCATCGCCGGGCACCTGCACTACTCGACGTTCGCGACGTTCGCCGGCATCCCCGTGTCGGTCGCGTCGTCGACCTGCTACGCGCAGGACCTCACGGTGCCGGTGGGCGGCACGCGCCCGCAAGACGGCGCGCAGTCCTACAACCTGGTGCACGTCTACGACGACACCGTGGTGCATTCGGTCGTGCCGATCGACGTGCCACGGGTCATGGAGTACACCGACCCCGAGGCGGCCCGGCGCCTGCTGGCCGACGCCGGGGTGGCCGGGGTCAGTGTCCGGCGTCGCGCCGATCCGCCGACTCTCCCGCTGCCGGTGCTGCGCTGACGACGTCGCGCTCCCACGGGGCACGGATCGGGAACAGGCGTTCGAGCGTCTCGCGCAGCAGCTTGACGCGCAGCTCTTCGGGAACCTCGACCTCGCCGCCGTCGTTGAGGCAGAACATGTCGATGTCGTCGCGGCGCTCGAGTCGGTCGAGGTCGCGCAGCGACGAGGCCATCGTCGTCTGCACGTAGCGCACCCGCGGCTCTGTCGTCGCCACGGCTCGACCCGTCATGAGGGCGTAGTAGTGGTAGAGGCTGTTCGTGACCGAGATGTCGGTCGCGGCGCGGAATCGAGACCCTGCGGTGCGCGCGAAGTCGGTCGCGAACTCGCGCTCGAGTTCGCTCAGCACGCTGCGGCGCAGGGGAGTGGCGCAGTGCTCGAGGTCGCGCAGGATCGTGCGCCCGAAGCGCTCGTGCAGCAGCGCGCGGTTCACGCGCAGCGCGTTGTCGTGACCCGACCGCTCGAGCCGCGTCGGCCCCGAGCCGATGCGCACGTCGCACTCCACGAACTTCGTGATGCCGCCCGACGTGAAGAAGAGCTCGGGCGTCACCGGCCGCCCGAAGAACATGTCGTCGTTCGAGTAGAGGAAGTTCTCGGCGAGACCCTCGATGCGGTGCAGCTGCGCCTCGACGGCGTGCGAGTTGTGCGTCGGCAGCACGGTCGGGTCGGCGAAGAACTCGGCGCTGCGCACGAAGGTCACCCGCGGGTGCTCGGCGAGCCATGCCGGCCGATCCGAATCGGTCGCGATGAAGATCCGTCGCACCCACGGCGCGTACATGTGCACGCTGCGCAGGGCGTAACGCAGTTCGTCGACATGGCGGAAGCGCGCCGGACCGTCGTCGCCCGCGCCGACGACGTACTCCTCGAGCTGCGCCGCCCGCTGCTTCTGGAACCGCGTCGACGACCCGTCTACCCACGAGAAGACCATGTCGATGTCGGCGGTCACCTCGTCGGGCTGCGGGTCGAACATGCCGGCGATCGTGCGCCACGACCGTCCATAGCGGCGGACGGATGCCTCGACCAGATCATCGGCGGCGAACACCCGGCGGGTCAGCGCCGTCGCCTGGGGCGCATGGACGAGTCCGTCGCTCGAGCGCCAGAACTCGAGCCGCACCGCGCCGGCGATGCCGTACCGGCGCGAGCCGCCCACGCTCACGCGCGGACGGAACAGCCGCAGCGCCGAGACGGCTTCACCCGAGACGACGTCGGCGGGCGGCGCGAGGTCGGCGAGCAATCGGGGCGCGACGCCCCGCGTCTTGACGTACAGCGGCTCGCGGTGGGCGAGGCCCTGGAGCGCGCGCCACGCGACGGGTGCGTCCGCGGCATCCACCACGATCACCGGCGTGCGGTGATGACGCACTAGCAGCGGGTCGATGCCCGCGCTCGCGAGCGCGTCGGCGACTGCGATGAGATCGGCGATGTGCGCCTGCTCGGGAGTGAGGTCGTCGTGCACGAGGTGCAGGACGCCGTCGACCCAGCGGGTGTCGTCGCGAGCCAGCAGAGCCGACCAGCCGTGGGCGACCGGGGGCAGCGCTTTCAGTGCGTTCATCGCGTCCTCCTGGCGTCTCGGGTGCGGGCAACACTATTCGCCGCCCGTTTCGCACAGGTTTCGGGAGCGGCGGGCGTCCACGCCGTGCGCACGGTCGATAGCCTGGAATCGTGACCGATACCGAGAACCGCTTTCCGCCGTCGCGCGGGGGCGACCTGCACCGACCCTACGCCGCCGCGAGCGACCGCTATGACCATTCTACGTACCGTCGGGTCGGTGGGAGCGGGCTCTACCTGCCCGCGATCTCGCTGGGGCTGTGGTGGAACTTCGGCGACAACGTGCCCTTCGACGGCCAGCGTGCGCTGCTTCGCCATGCGTTCGACAAGGGCATCACGCACTTCGACCTGGCCAACAACTACGGCCCGCCCTACGGGTCGGCCGAGACGAACTTCGGTCGCATGATGCGCGAGGACTTCGCGCCCTACCGCGACGAGCTCATCATCTCGTCGAAGGCCGGCTACGACATGTGGGACGGTCCCTACGGGCAGTGGGGGTCACGCAAGTACCTGCTCGCGAGCGCCGAGCAGTCGCTGCAGCGCATGAGCCTCGACTACGTCGACATCTTCTACTCGCACCGCTACGACCCCGTGACGCCGATCGAAGAGACCGTCGCCGCGCTCGACACGCTCGTCCGCCAGGGGAAGGCGCTGTACGTCGGCATCTCGTCGTACGACGCCGAGCAGACGGCGACCGCGGCGGCCGTCGCCCGTTCGCTCGGCACGCCGCTCGTGATCCATCAGCCGGCGTACTCGATCGTGAACCGGTGGATCGAGGACGGCCTCACGGGCGTGCTGTCGCAGGAGGGCATGGGCGCGATCGCGTTCGTCCCCCTCGCCCAGGGCGTGCTGACGAACCGCTACCTGGGCGACGGCACCTCGGCGCGCTCGCAGGACCGCTCCTCTCTGCCCGGCCGGCACCTCACCGACGGTGCTCTCGCCGGGCTGCGGGCACTCGACGTGATCGCACGCGAGCGTGGGCAGAGCCTCGCGCAGCTCGCGCTGCAGTGGGCGCTGCGCGACGGCGTCGTGTCGTCGGCGCTGATCGGCGCGTCGCGTACCGAGCAGCTCGACGAGAACCTCGCAGCCGTCGACGGCCCCGCCTTCGATGCCGAAGAGCTCGAGCGCATCGACGTGATCGCGTCGGGGATGGGCGAGCTCTGGGCGGAGTCCGCGGGCTCGTGAGCCTGGGCGCTGTCGTGGATCGCCGGGTGCACGTGCGTGCGCCGGGCAAGATCAACATCGCGTTCGACGTGGGCGATGTGCAGCCCGACGGGTACCACGACGTCGCGTCGGTGTACCAGGCCGTGTCGGCCTTCGAAGACGTCTGGGCGAGCGCCGCCGACGACTTCTCGATCGAGGTCGCCGGCGACGTCGACGTCTCGGGCGTGCCGCTCGACGGTCGCAACCTCGCGATGCGCGCCGCGAGGCTCGTCAGCGAGCGCGTCGGCTGGACCGGCGGCATCCATCTCGAGGTCCACAAGGGCGTGCCGGTCGCGGGAGGCATGGGCGGCGGATCCGCGGATGCCGCAGCCGCGCTCGTCGCCGTCAACGAGCTGCTCGGCGGCGGGCTGAGCACGCTCGAGCTGCAGGAGCTGGGTGCCCAGCTCGGCGCCGACGTGCCGTTCGCGGTGCTGGGCGGCACCGCGATCGGAACCGGCCGCGGCGACGAACTCGCGCCGGCGCTCGTGCGCGGGCGGTTCGACTGGGTGCTCGTCACGAGCGAGAGCGGACTGTCGACGCCCGCGGTCTACGGCGAGCTCGACCGCCTGCGCGCTCTGCCCGACATCGCGCCGGCGCACGGCGTGCCGCGGGTGGATCCGGCCGTGCTGCAGGCACTGCGCGCGGCCGACACCGCCGGTCTCGCGGCATCCCTCCGCAACGACCTGCAGGAGGCGGCGCTGTCGCTGCGCCCCGAAATCGCCGACGTGCTGCAGACCGGGCTCGACTCGGGTGCCCTCGCGGGCATCGTGTCGGGGTCGGGGCCGACCGTCGCCTTCCTCGCCGCCGACGAGCGAGCGGGCGACGACGTCGCCGCCGCGCTCGCGGCGATGCACGCGCCCGGGGGGTCGACCTCCGGCCCGCGCGTGCTGCACGTGCACGGCCCGGTTCCCGGCGCCCGCATCGTCGCCCGCTGACCTACTCGAACGGAGCACCATGACCGATCCGACACCCATCGCCGACCTGGCCGCGCGCTTCCACGACGCGCCGCTCGACGACGCCATGACCGTCGCGCTCACTCCGCACGGCCTGACCGTCGCCCGTGTCGACGACGGGGCGCGCCCCGAGGTCGATGCGTGGCTGGCGGCGGTGTCGCGAGGGTTCCTCGGGGAAGAGCCGAACGACAAGCGGCGCGAGAGCTTCTTCTCTCTCGCCGCGCACCGGCGCAAGCTCGGGGTGCACGACGCGAGCGGACCGCAGCCCGACCTGCCGGTCGCGACGTTCGCGTCGTGGGTCACCGAGCTGACCGTCCCCGGTGGCGCCCTGCCGGCGTGCGCGATCAGCTCGGTGACGGTCGCGCCGACGCACCGCCGCCGCGGCATCCTGCGCTCGGTCATGGCCGGTGAGCTGCGCACCGCGGCCCGGCAGGGCATCGCGGTCGCGGTGCTGACGGTGAGCGAGTCGACGATCTACGGGCGGTTCGGGTTCGCACCGGCAGCCGCCGCAGCGGAGTGGAAGATCGACGTCCGCCGCGCGCGGTGGATCGGCCCCGACGCGCCCGGTCGCGTCGACTTCGTGACGCGGGAGCAGGGGCGTGCCCTCGCCGAGATGCTGCACGAGCGGGTCCGCCGCACATCGCCCGGCGAGATCGGGATGCCGGGCGGTCACCTCGACCGCTACCTCGGCACCCGGCCCGACGCCGACAAGCCCGAGCACCTGCGCGCGGTGCAGTACCGATCGGCGACGGGCGAGGTCGACGGTCTCGCCGTGTACCGCGTCTCCGAGAATCACGACGACTTCACGGCGTCGACGATCGAGATGTCGCTGCTGCTCGCCGCGACCGACGAGGCGTATGCCGGCCTGTGGCGCTTCTTCCTCTCGATGGACCTCATCGGAACGATCCAGGCGTCTGAGCTCGCCGTCGACGAACCGCTGTGGTGGATGATCGCCGACCAGCGGGCCGCGACCATCACCGTGCGCGATCACCAGTACGTGCGCGTGCTCGACGTGCCGACCGCGCTGGGAGCCCGCACCTACGACAGTGCCGACACGATCGCGTTCGAGGTCGAGGACCCGCTCGGGATCGCCGGCGGCACGTTCGTGCTGAGCGCGGATGCCGACGGCACCGCGACGGTCGACGTGGTCGACGACCCGCCCGTCGGCATCCCGGTGGTCGGTCTCGGGGTCGCCGAGCTGTCGGCGCTCGTGCTCGGTGGAGTTTCGGCCGTGACGCTCGCCCGGGCGGGCCGGCTCGACGCCGACGACCCCGCGCGCATCGCGCGCCTGTTCCAGACCCCCGCCGCGCCGCGCCTGAGCTTCTGGTACTGAGCCGCTCCGGGGGCGACGGGCGAGCCCGGGGGTCGCGTAGCCTGGGGGAGACATGGCGCATCTGCTCGGGGCTGAAGGCCTCCACCTGGAATTCCCGACCAAGGTCGTCTTCGACTCGGTCTCGCTCGGCATCGACGAGGGCGACCGCATCGGCATCGTCGGCCGCAACGGCGACGGCAAGTCGAGCCTCATGGCGATGCTCGCGGGCCGGCTCGAACCCGACGCCGGGCGCGTGACCGTCCGCGGGGGCGTGCGGGTGGGCGTCCTCGATCAGGGCGACACGCTCGATGATTCCCTCACGGTCGCGCAGGCCGTCGTCGGCGACCGCCCGGAGCACGAATGGGCGGGGGATGCCGGCATCCGCGATGTCGTCTCGGGACTTGTCGGCGAGCTCGACTGGAACGGCCCGGTCGCCGACCTCTCCGGCGGCCAGCGTCGCCGCATCGCCCTCGCCCAGCTGCTCGCCGGCGACTGGGACGTGCTGGCGCTCGACGAGCCGACCAACCACCTCGACGTCGAGGCGGTCGCCTGGCTCGCGCAGCACCTCAAGCGACGCTGGTCGGCGACCTCGGGCGCCCTGCTCGTCGTGACGCACGACCGGTGGTTCCTCGACGAGGTCTGCACCCGCACGTGGGAGGTGCACGACCGCATCGTCGAGCCGTTCGAGGGCGGCTACGCGGCCTACATCCTGCAGCGGGTCGAACGCGATCGGCAGGCGGCGGCCATCGAGGCGCGGCGGCAGAACCTCGCGCGCAAAGAGCTCGCGTGGCTGCGGCGCGGCGCGCCCGCGCGCACCGCGAAGCCGAAGTTCCGCATCGACGCCGCCAACGAGCTGATCGCCGACGTCCCCGAGATCCGCGACAAGGTGCAGCTGCAGTCGCTCGCCGTCACCCGCCTCGGCAAGGACGTGGTCGACGTGCTGGATGCCGGTGTCGCGTACCCGTGGCCCGGGTCACCGAGCGAGCGCAGCGAGTCGGAAGGTCCCGCGCAACGCGAAGTCCTGCGCGACGTGACCTGGCGCATCGCGCCGGGGGAGCGCACCGGCATCCTGGGCGTGAACGGCGCGGGGAAGTCGACCCTGCTGGGGCTCGTCGCCGGGACCGTGCAGCCGACGAGCGGGCGCGTCAAGCGCGGCAAGACCGTCAAGGTCGCGACCCTCACGCAGCGGATGGACGAACTCGACGAGCACCTCGACTCGCCCGTGCGCGTCGTCATCTCGGGACTGCGCACGAGTTACTCCATCGGCGCGGGGTCGAAGGCCACCGAGCTCACGCCGGGCCAGCTGCTCGAGCGGATGGGTTTCAGCTCGGCGCAGCTGTCGACCCCGGTGAAGGATCTCTCGGGCGGTCAGCAGCGTCGACTGCAGCTGCTGCTGATCCTGCTCGACCAGCCGAACGTGCTGATCCTCGACGAGCCGACGAACGACCTCGACACCGACATGCTCGCCGCGATCGAAGACCTGCTCGACACGTGGGCCGGCACCCTGCTGGTCGTCAGCCACGATCGGTACTTCCTCGAGCGGGTCACCGACCAGCAGTACGCGGTGCTCGGCGGAGCCGACGGCGTCGGCCATCTGCGACACCTTCCGGGCGGCATCGACGAGTACCTGCGCCTGCGTGAGCGGGAGCGCTCCGTCGCGAGCGGTGCGGGCGCCCCGACGCCCACGTCGACCGCGAAGCCGTCGCTGGCCGGGGCCGACCTGCGCGCGGCGCAGAAGGAGCTCGCCGCGGCCGAGCGGCGCATCGAGAAGCTGACCGCGCAGGCGGGTGCCGCGCGGGTCGCCCTCGCCGATCACGACCAGGCCGACTATGTCGGTCTCGGTGCGCAGATGGAGCACATCCGCGCGCTCGAAGACGAACGCGCGCAGCTCGAAGAGCGCTGGTTCGAGCTCACCGAGCTTCTCGACTGACCAGTCGCCCGCGCACGTCGCGCGAGCGCGTCTCAGTGACCGGCGCAGCGATCCTCGGCGGCGACGCCCACGAGCGCCTGCTCGATATGCTCGCCGCAGCCGCTCCAGGTCGCCTTGCCGCAGACGGTGCAGGTGACGCGCTGGCACATGATGGTTCCTCCGTGAGTGTCGGGTCTCTCAGCCGCCGAAGCTGAGACTGAGCTTACGCAACAGGCCCGCGAGGCGCTCGCGATCGGAACGGGCGAGGATGCCGAGCAGGGCCGCCTCGGCATCCACGAGTCGGGTGATCGCAGCGTCGACGCGGGTCTTGCCGTCGTCGGTGATCGTCACGAGCACGCTGCGCCCGTCGGCGGGGTCGGCCTCGCGGCGCACCAGCCGCCGGCCGACGAGCCGGTCGATGCGGTTGGTCATCGTGCCGCTCGAGACGAGCGTCTGCTGCAGGAGCTGCTTGGGGCTGAGCTGATACGGCTCGCCCGCGCGGCGCAGCGCCGACAGCACGTCCCACTCCCATGGCTCGAGGTCGCTGCGGCGGAACGCCTCGCGACGCGCGCGGTCGAGGTGACGCGAGAGGCGGTCGACGCGCGAGAGCACCTCGAGCGGTGAGAAGTCGAGGTCGGGGCGCTGGGTTCCCCACGCATCCACGATGCGGTCGACCTCGTCGTGCTCAGCGTCCATCGTCCCATTATCGGCGAGACCGCATCTGCAGGTCGAAACCGCGGCGAGAAGCCACCCTCTCGACCGACAGATGCCGTCTCGCGGCGGGGAGCGCGCGTGTTGACGATCACATTTCGGTAACGGATCGAGGGGGGCGCTATCGCGCCGGGCGGCGATCGACGCACACTGTGACCGGTAACAGTGGCGTTGCGGGGTCGATCGCACCCCGTGGCGCAGATCGAAGGAGATCGCTTCCGCATGCCCCGCTCCCTGCGTCTTCCCGCCCTCGCCCTCGCCGTCGTCGCGAGCCTCGCCCTCACCGCGGCTGTCGTACCCGCAGCCTCAGCGGCAGACGGTCCGGTCTCGGCCGGCATCACCGTGCCGAAGGTCGAGAACCTGCCCGCCGACTTCATCAGCGGCGTCGACGTCTCGTCGGTGCTCTCGCTCGAAGAGTCGGGCGTCGTCTTCCGCGACGACGACGGCAACCCCGCCGACCTCTTCGACGTCCTGCGCGACCACGGCGTCACCGACGTGCGGGTGCGCGTGTGGAACGACCCCTACGACGCGGACGGCAACGGGTACGGCGGTGGCGACGTCGACGTCGCCCGCGCCGTCGAGATCGGCGAGCGCGCGACCGCGGCGGGTCTCGGCGTCCTCGTCGACTTCCACTACTCCGACTTCTGGGCCGACCCCGCCAAGCAGCAGGCGCCCAAGGCCTGGGCAGGCCTGGCGGTCGCCGACAAGGCCGTCGCCGTGGGCGAGTACACGACCGATGCGCTCGAACAGTTCGCCGCCGCGGGCGTCGACGTCGACATGGTCCAGGTCGGCAACGAGACCAACAACGGCGTCGCCGGTGTGACCGGCTGGGCGAACATGGCGCAGATCTTCTCCGCCGGTTCGGCCGCCGTGCGGGCGGTCTTCCCCGACGCGCTCGTCGCCCTGCACTTCACCAACCCCGAGACCGCGGGGCGGTACGCCGGCTACGCCGCGAACCTCGCCAACTACGGTGTCGACTACGACGTGTTCGCCTCGTCGTACTACCCGTACTGGCACGGGTCGCTCACGAACCTCACGAGCGTGCTGAAGAGCGTCTCCGACACCTACGGCAAGAAGGTCATGGTCGCCGAGACGAGCTGGGCGTACACGCTCGACGACGGCGACGGGCACGGCAACACGATCGATCTGCCGAGCGAGGCCACGCAGTATCCCGTGAGCGTGCAGGGTCAGGCATCCGCCGTCCGCGACGTCATCCAGGCGGTCGCGAACGTCGGCTCGGCGGGCATCGGCGTCTTCTACTGGGAGCCCGCATGGCTGCCGGTCGGCCCCCCGGCCCAGGTCGAGCAGAACAAGGTGCTGTGGGAGCGCGACGGGTCGGGCTGGGCCTCGAGCTACGCCGGCGAGTACGACCCGGACGATGCCGGTGAGTGGTACGGCGGCTCGGCGTGGGACAACCAGGCCCTCTTCGCCTTCGACGGCACACCGCTCGAATCGCTGCGCGTCTTCGCCTACGCACGCACGGGCGCCGTCGCGCCGCGCGAGGTCACGAGCGTCGAGCAGCCGGCCGTGACCCTGCAGGACGGCGCCGCCGTGACGCTGCCGAACGCGGTCGCCATCTCCTACAACGATGGGTCCACCGAGCAGGAGGCGGTCACGTGGTCTGAGACGGCGCAGTTCATCTCGGGGCCAGGCGTCTATTCGATCGCCGGCACGACGGCATCCGGCCGTGCGACGACGGCCACCGTGACGGTGCTCGCGGTCAACCTGCTGCGCAACCCCGGCTTCGAAGACGCCGATGTGTCGATGTGGACCAAGACCGGTGCGGCGCTGACGCTGCGGGCGACGGATGACCCGCGCACGGGTTCCCGGTCGGCGCACTTCTACTCGGGCTCGGCCTACACCTACACCCTCACGCAGCGGGTGACCGGGCTGGCCGCGGGCAGGTACACGGCATCGGCAGCGATGCAGGGCGACGGCGAGAACGCCGCGAGCGCCATGAAACTCACGCTCAGTGCTTCGGACGGAGCGAGCGCCGAGGCGCCGTTCGAACTGAACGGCTGGCGCGCCTGGTCGGTGCCGGTGACGGATGCCGTGACGGTGCCGGCGAACGGCACGGTCACCGTGACCGTCTCGGCGAGCCTGCCCGCCGGCGCCTGGGGCACGATCGACGACATCGTGCTGACCCGCGCGACGACCGGCGCCGACACCACGGCCCTGAAGTCCGCCGCCCAGCAGGCGAAGTCGCTCGACCGCTCAGTCGTCACCGCGGCGTCGCTCGCGCGGCTCGACGCGGCGCTGGCGATCGCCGATGTCGTCCTGGCCTCGTCGGCGCCCGACGCCGCCAAGGTCGCCGGTGCCACGACACGCCTGAACGACGCGTGGGCCGCCCTCGAACTCGTCGGGGCGGAGCCGGCGGCGACGGTCGTCCCCGTGGCGATCACGGCCACCGAAGGCGACGCGATCACGTTGCCGAAGACGGTCGAGCTGCGCCGGTGGAACGGCGCGACCGTGTCGCAGGCGGTCACGTGGGCCGACGTGCTGGGGCAGATCACCTCGAGCGGGACGTACAGCGTGCCCGGCACGACCGCGGACGGACTCGCGGTCACCGCCACCGTCACGATCACCGCCCGCCAGTGGGTGCGAAACGGCGGCTTCGAGCAGGCCGACACCTCGATGTGGCAGGTCACCGGAACCGGTGCGACCGTCGGCGCCACGTCGGATGCGGCCGCGGGGGCGCGCGCCGTGTCGTTCTGGTCCGACGCCCCGTACACCTTCGCGCTCACGCAGAAGCTGACCGGGGTCAGCCCCGGCACGTACGCGCTGTCGGCGACGGTGCAGGGCGACGGCGAGGCCGCGGGCGACACGCTCACGGTGGGCGCGACCTCGAGCGCCGGGTCGGTATCGGCTCCGCTCGCGCTCGACGGCTGGCAGACGTGGCGCACCGGGACGACCCCGCTCGTCACCGTCGGCGCCGACGGTGCGCTCACCGTCGCGGTGCAGGCACGGCTTTCGGCGGGCGCCTGGGGCACGATCGACGAGATCCGCCTCGTGCGGGCCGGTGACCGCGTCGACACCTCGGCGCTGACATCCGCCGTCGAGGCGCTCGCGGCCCTGCCCGCCGCCGACTACACCGACTGGTCGTACGCTCCGGTCACGCCGGCGCTCCAGCGGGCCCGCGTCGTCGTGGCCGCCGGCTGGCCGACCGCGGCTCAGGTGCAGGCCGCCATCGCCGCGGTCGACGCGGCGCGCGCCGGGCTCGTCCGCCGCGATGCCGACACGGCTACCGCGGCCCCCGCCAAGGGCGTGCTCTCGCACGACAACGGGTGGGACACCGGCCTGCTCGACGGTGCGTACACGGTCAAGATGAACCTGTGGTGGGGTCAGAACGCCTCGTCCCTGCGCCTCTACGAGAACGGCGTGCTGATCGCGACGGTCGCGCTGCCGGCGAACGGGCTGTCGGCCCAGGTCGCCTCGGTGCCCGTGACCGGCCGCGCCAACGGCAGCTACACGTACACGGGGGTGCTCGCCAACACGAAGGGCGAGACGAAGCTCGATGCCCTCACGGTCACGGTGCGCGACGCGAACCCCGCCCAGCCGGTGCTGAGCCACGACAACTGGGACGGCGATGGCACCTACACCGTGGCCGCGAACCTGTGGTGGGGAACCAACGCCACCGCGTACCGGTTCTACGACAACGGGGTTCTCGTGGGGCAGGGGTCGCTCACGGAGCACACGCCCGCCGCGCAGAACGCGCGGCTCGCGGTCACCGGCGCCGCCCGGGGTTCGCACGTGTACACCGTCGAGTTCTCGAACGCGGCCGGTACCACCACAGCGCAGGCGCTGACCGTCACGGTGAGCCGCTAGGGCGCAGCGCCGCACAGGCTGGTGGGATGCCGGGAGGCCCGAGCCCCGGCATCCCACCTCCACCCCGCACGTCGTCGCCCCCACGACGCCGTGGCAGACTGGACGCGGTGTGTCGGCCGTCTCGCCGGCACCCGTTCCGCCGTGGTGTAACGGCAGCACGACAGCCTTTGGAGCTGTTAGGCCCAGGTTCGAATCCTGGCGGCGGAGCATGACAGACACCACTGTGGATGCCGCGCTCGCCGTCGTCATCCTGGCCGCGGGCCAGGGCACGCGCATGAAGTCGTCGCTGCCGAAAGTGCTGCACCGCATCGGCGGGCGCCCGCTCGTCGGTCACGTGCTCGACACCGCGCGCGACCTCGAGCCGGCGCATGTGCTGGTGGTGGTCCGCCACGAGCGCGACCAGGTCGCGCAGGCGGTCGCCGGCATCGCCGACGAGGTCGTCGTCGTCGATCAGGACGAGATCCCCGGCACGGGGCGCGCCGTCGAGGTCGCCCTCGCCGCCGTGCCCGACTTCACCGGCGACGTGCTCGTGCTCTCCGGCGACGTGCCGCTGCTCGACCACGACACGCTCGCCGGGCTCGTCGCCGACCACCGCGCCTCGCGCGCGGCGATCACGCTGCTGTCCGCGGTACTCGACGATGCGACCGGGTACGGCCGCGTCATCCGCACCACGAGCGGCACCGTCGAGCGGATCGTCGAGCAGAAGGATGCGACGGCAGCGGAGGCCGCCGTCACCGAGATCAACGCCGGCGTGTACGTGTTCCAGGCGCCCGACCTGCGCGCGAAGCTCGCCCTCGTCGGCACCGACAACGCGCAGGGCGAGAAGTACCTGACCGACGTCATCGGGCTCACCCGCGCCGACGGGCTCGCCGTCACGGCATCCATCGTCTCGGACGTCGCCCTCACCCTCGGCGTCAACGATCGCGCGCAGCTCGCCGAGGCCGGTCGCCTCCTCAACGCGCGCACGGTGCGCCGCTGGCAGCTCGCCGGTGCGTCGATCCAGGACCCCGCGACGACGTGGATCGACGTGACGGCCGAGCTCGCCCCCGACGTCACCGTGCTGCCGAACACGCACATCCTGCGCGCGACCGTCGTCGCCGCCGGTGCGACGATCGGGCCCGACACGACCCTCGAAGACTGCGAAGTCGGCGAGAACGCGACCGTCCGCCGCGCCGACGCGACGCTCGCCGTCATCGGCGCCGGCGCCACCGTCGGGCCGTTCGCCTACCTGCGCCCGGGCACGCACCTGGGCGTCGACGGCAAGATCGGCACGTTCGTCGAGACGAAGAACTCCACGATCGGCGAGGGCAGCAAGGTGCCGCACCTCTCGTACATCGGCGACACGACGATCGGCCGGGGCGTCAACCTCGGCGCGGGGGCGATCACCGCCAACTACGACGACATCGCGAAGCACCGCACCGAGATCGGCGACGAGGTGCACTCCGGCTCGCACAACGTGTTCGTCGCGCCCGTTAGGGTAGGAGACGGCGCCAAGACCGGCGCCGGCGCCGTGATCCGCAAGGATGTGCCCGCCGGTGCGCTGGCCTTGAGCGTCGCCCCCCAGCGCAACATCGAGGGGTGGGTCGAAAGTCACCGACCGGGAACGGCCGCGGCTACAGCCGCCGCCCGGGTCCGGTCCGCACAGGAAGCGGACGATGGGGCGCAAGAAGCAGACGATTGACCTGGATGTCGAGCGCGGGATCGCGCCCGGCATCGTCGCGAAGACGAAGAAGCGGCTGGTCATCGCCAGCGGCAGCTCGCACCCCGAGCTCTCGAGCGCGGTGGCGAAGCAGCTCGAGATGGAGCTCGTCCCCACCGAGCACCGGACCTTCGCGTCCGGAGAGATCCTGACCCGCTTCGAGGTCTCGATCCGCGGGTGCGACGCGTTCATCATCCAGTCGTTCGGCCCCCCGGTCAACGAGTGGCTCATGGAGCTGCTCATCATGCTGGATGCCGCGAAGCGGGCATCCGCCAAGCGCATCACCGTCGTGGCGCCCTACTATCCGTACTCGCGTCAGGACAAGAAGGGTCGCGGTCGCGAGCCGATCAGCGCCCGCCTCGTCGCCGACCTGCTGAAGACCGCGGGCGCCGACCGCGTCATGAGCGTCGACCTGCACGCCGCGCAGATCCAGGGCTTCTTCGACGGGCCCGTCGACCACCTGTTCGCCAAGCCGGTGCTGCTCGAGTACTTCCGCGACACGCTGTCGGCCGACGATCGCGCGAAGCTCACCGTCGTCTCGCCCGACACCGGTCGGGTCCGGGTCGCCGACCAGTGGTCCGACTCGCTCGACGCGCCGCTCGCGATCATCCACAAGCGCCGCGACCCGAACGTCGCGAACCAGGTGACGGTCAACGAGATCGTCGGTCACGTCGACGGCCGCGTCTGCCTGCTCGTCGACGACATGATCGACACCGGCGGCACGATCGTCAAGGCGGCCCAGGCGCTCAAGGCCAACGGCGCCGAGCGCGTCATCGTCGCGGCGACCCACGCGATCTTCAGCGCCCCCGCCACCGACCGTCTGCAGGATCCGTCGATCGACGAGGTCGTCGTCACCGACACCGTGCCGCTGCCGCCCGAGAAGCGGTTCGACGCGCTGACCATCCTGCCGATCGCTCCGCTGCTGGCGCGTGCGATCAAAGAGGTCTTCGAGGACGGCTCGGTCACGAGCATGTTCGACGGCGCCGCCTGACCGCGCAGGCGGCATCGGGCTGTTCCCGACCCAGCAGGAGTCCCTCGCCGCGCCGACGGCAATAGGATCGCGCCATGAGCGCACTCTCGCCCGGCGTGGATCTCGGCCGTCCGTTCGCCCTCGACGTCGATGACGTGCGCGGCGCGCTGCGCACCGGCGACGGCGGACTGAGCGGGGCGGATGCCGCCGCGCGGCTCGTCGAATACGGCCCCAATCTGCTGCCCGAGCCCGAACGGGCGCCCGCGTGGCGACGCTTCCTCGCGCACTTCAACGACACCCTCATCTTCATCCTGCTGGGCGCCGCGGCGATCAAGGCGGTCATGGGGGACTGGCTCGATTTCTGGGTCATCATGGCGGTCGCCGTCATAAACGCGGTGATCGGCTACGTGCAGGAGGGGCGGGCCGAGAAGGCCCTTGCCGGCATCCGCGGAATGCTCTCGGCCGATGCGACGGTGCGCCGAGACGGTGCGTGGACGACGATCGCCGCCGCCGGCCTCGTGCCCGGGGATGTCGTCCGCCTCATGCCGGGCGACAGGGTGCCCGCAGACCTGCGCCTCACTCAGGCGACGCAGTTGCGCATCGAGGAGGCCGCGCTCACGGGCGAATCGGTGCCGTCGTCGAAGCAGACCGAACCCGTCGCCGAGGATGCCGGTGTCGGTGACCGGTCGTCGATGGCGTTCTCGGGCACGATCGTGTCGGCCGGGCAGGGCCGCGGCATCGTCACGGGCACGGGCACGGGCACCGAGATTGGCAAGATCCAGGTCCTCGTCGGCGAGGCGGGCAGCCTGTCGACACCGCTGACCACGCAGCTCGACGCCTTCGGCAAGGTGCTGACGCTCGTGATCCTCGGCATGGCGGCCGTCATGATGCTGATCGGGCGGTACATGCACGCCATGCCGTTCCCCGAGCTCATCTCGGCGACCATCGGATTCGCGGTCGCCGCGATTCCCGAGGGTCTGCCCGCGCTCGTGACGATCACCCTCGCGATCGGCGTGCAGCAGATGGCGCGGCGCAACGCGATCACGCGTAAGCTGCCCGCGGTCGAGGCGCTCGGCTCGGTGACGACGGTGTGCTCCGACAAGACCGGCACGCTCACCAAGAACGAGATGACCGTGCGTACGATGATCACGCCGGTCCAGCGGTACGAGGTGGACGGGCTCGGCTACACCCCCGTGGGCGAGATCACCCCCGGCGGCGGCGCCGACCTCGCGGCGCTGCTGGCGGTCGCCGACCTCTGCAACGACGCGCACCTGGACCGCGTCTCCGCGGGCGCGACCGCTGACACCGCACGCACCGTCGGGTGGACCCTCGTCGGCGAGCCGACCGAGGGCGCGCTCAAGGTCGTGGCGATGAAGGGCGGGGCGGATGCCGCGGGCACACGCCGCATCGGCGTCGTGCCGTTCGACTCGGCCTACAAGTTCATGGCCACCCTCAACGAGGCGGCCGACGGCTCGCGCGCGATCCTCGTGAAGGGCGCGCCAGACCGTCTGCTCGAGCGATCGATCACGCAGCGCGGTGCCGGCGGAGCGGAACCCCTCGACATCGTGCTCTGGGAGGCGGCGATCGACGACCTCAGCGCGCAAGGTCTGCGCGTGCTTGCGGCCGCCCGGAAGCCCACGCGTGGCGCGACGGTGGAGGTCGACGATCTCGTCGACCTCGAGTTCCTCGGGCTGTGGGGCATCCTCGACCCGCCCCGGCCGGAGGCCATCGAGGCGATCGCCGACTGCCGTGCCGCCGGCATCCGGGTGAAGATGATCACGGGCGACCACGCCGGCACGGCGCTCGCGATCAGCCGCGAGATGGGGATCGTCCCGTCGACGGGCTCAGGAGCCGATGGGGGATCCGAGCTCGCCCGGGGGTCGGTCGGTGAGACGGCGGCGCTGACGGGTGCCGAGCTCGAGGCGATGAGCCAGGACGAGCTCGCGGCGGTCGTGCAGAGCGTCGACGTGTTCGCCCGCACGAGCCCCGAGCACAAGATCCGCATCGTCCGTGCGCTGCAGTCGCACGGTGAAGTCGTCGCGATGACCGGTGACGGAGTGAACGACGCGCCGGCGCTGACCCGCGCCGACGTCGGCATCGCGATGGGCATCAAAGGCACCGAGGCGACGAAGGAAGCGGCCGAGATCGTCCTCGCCGACGACAACTTCGCAACGATCCGCAGCGCGATCGCCGAGGGGCGGCGCATCTACGACAACCTGCGGAAGTCCGTCGTCTTCCTGTTGCCGACCAACGGGGCGCAGTCGCTCGTCATCCTCGTCGCGGTCGTCTTCGGGCTGACGCTCCCGCTGACCCCGGTTCAGGTGCTGTGGGTGAACATGGTCACCGCGGTCACGCTCTCGCTCGCCCTCGCGTACGAACCGGCGGAGCGCGGCATCATGTCGCGGCCGCCGCGCGGGTCGGGCGGATCGATCATCTCCGGGCGCGAACTCGGCTTCGTGCTCGTCGTCTCGGTGCTGATCGGCGGGGCGACCCTCGCCGTGTTCGGGATCTCTCTGGCATCCGGCACCGATCTCGCGGTCGCGCGCACCGAGGCGGTGACGATGCTCGCCCTCGGGCAGCTCGCCTACCTGCTGAACTGCCGGTTCCTGCGCCGCTCGAGCTTCACGCTCGACGTCCTGCGTGGCAACAGGGTCGTCTGGTGGTCGGCTCTCGCGCTCATCGCGCTGCAACTGCTCTACACGTACGTGCCCTTCATGAACGCGCTCTTCGACTCCGAACCGCTCTCGGTGCAGGGCTGGCTGCTGCCGATCGGGTTCTCGGTCGTCATCTTCGTGGCCGTCGAGGCGCTCAAGGCGATCCGGCGGCGGGGTGAGCGTCGCGTCGGTTTCAATGCAAACGCATAGGTGACACCGCCCTTCGGCCGCGCCCGCCGCGTTACCGTGGAGGACGCCACCGCGATCGCGGACGGCACGACAGCAGGAGGACCGTGATGATCCGCACCACCGCCGTACCCCGTCCCGTCCGCGCGGGCGTCGCCGCCGCGTCCGTCATCGGCGTCGCCGCGCTCGCCGGCTGTGCAGCAGGCGCCACCGACGTGGCAGATGCGACGACCGCGGCCACACCGGGCGCGACGCAGAGCGCCGACGCCACCGGCGCGGCCACCTCCGGCGGCGCCTACGCGGACGGCACCTATACCGCTGAGGGGTCGTACCAGACGCCCGAATCGATCGAGACGATCAGCGTCACCGTGACCCTCGAAGACGACATCGTCACCGCCGTCGAGGTCACCGGCAATCCGACCAAGCGCGAGTCGAAGCAATACCAGGGCCAGTTCATCG
>Ga0160441_100291_pt1 | contig 46329 bp, 35 predicted proteins | sample HID1971K_E1MG_FD_108260 | JGI IMG/M metagenome (GOLD analysis project Ga0160441, IMG submission 108260) | Enriched millipede-associated microbial communities from UW Madison campus, WI, USA - HID1971K_E1 MG | ecosystem: Host-associated > Arthropoda: Insects > Digestive system > Unclassified ... | reverse complement strand
CGTTGAATCGGCCGTGCTCAAGGCCAAGGACAAGACCTCGGGCTTCCGCCTGATGGGCTTCGTCCACCGCGGGTACAAGAACTTCGACCCGCGTGCGAAGGTCATCGGCGGGATGACCGGCAAGGTGCTCAAGCAGCTGGGCGTGCAGGATCCCCTGCTGGACGTTGCCGTGAAGCTGGAACAGGCCGCGCTGCAGGACGACTACTTCGTTGCCCGCAAGCTGTACCCGAACGTCGATTTCTACAGCGGCATCATCTACAAGGCGCTGCAGATCCCGACCGAAATGTTCACCGTCATGTTCGCCCTGGGCCGCACCTCCGGCTGGGTCGCGCACTGGCTCGAACAGCAGGTCGACCCGGAAATGAAGATCGGCCGCCCGCGCCAGGTCTACACCGGTAGCGACGTGCGTGACTACCAGGGCTGATCAGCTCCCGTAGTGCGTGAAAAGACGCCTCCGCAAGGGGGCGTTTTTTTTGGGGTTCAACAGCGTTCAAGCAGGAGATTTCAAGCAACAGCCGTCGTGTGCAGGATGCTGCGCGCAGGGCCGGCGGTGGTGGGGGTACGGGGGGCGCCGTGAATCCATCCCTGGAGGCTCTTGCGAAACATCCATGTTTCGCAAAGCCCCCGTACCCCCACCACCGCCGACCCTCTGACAGTCGGCCGGTGACCACGGGAAAAGAAAAAATTACGTCGCCGGCCGTGCACGCAGCATCGTGCAAACGACGGCTTTGGCTTTAGCTCTGACTTTAGCGTTGCGCCTTTCGCTTTCAGCTTCCGGCAACACCACGCCGTGCCGCGGCGAGCATAAGGCAGCAACGCGCCACATGCGCACGCGCGCGGGTCGGAATGCTTGCGTTGCTTCCGGTTCGCGCGCGCTGTCGCAGAACGTGCGCGTGCGTGGCGGGTTTAAGAATGGTTGCGTGGGGAGACGTCGCGCACAGAACTAACGTGATCGTGTCGCCGACACTGCACAGCGCAGTGTGGGTGATCGCCTCGAACGAGGCGTTTTTCAATCATGGGAGAGAACCACATGTACCGCACCCTGAAGCAGGCCGCGTTGGGCCTGGCGATCTTTACCGCCGCACTGTCCGCCCACGCCGTTGAAGCGCACATCACCGTCTGGGCGAACGTCGACCCGACCCTGTCGCTGCTCCGGGCTGATGGCAGCGCGCTTCCCGCTGACGTCGAGATGCCGTACCGCGCCGGGCAGGGACTGAGCAGCTGGAGCGAACGCGTGCGCGTGTTCTCCAACGACACCAGCCTGGATGTCGATGTGCGCCTGGCCGAACCGGCCGTGCTGATGCCCAAGGTGACCGCTGCCGGTGCGGTCGACATCCCGCTCTCGGTTACCCTCAACGGCCGCGAGCTTGGCCTGGCCCCGATCGCGTTCACCGCAGACCAGCTGTTCCAGGGCGCCATTCCCGGTGCCTCCATCGAAATGCCGCTGACCGTGGCCCAGGCCGCGCCCGGTCCCATCACCGCCGCCGGCCTCTACGACGGCCCGGTCAGCCTGGTCCTGGTGCAGAAGGCCAGCAGCCTCTAAGCCATTGCGCGGAAGCCGGCCCTGCGGGGCCGGCGTTCCTGTGCCCCTGCCATGCGCATTCCTGCTCCCGCCCTTGTCCGGCTGGCGGTGGCGCTCGTCCTGGTGCTGGCCTGCGTGGCCGTCCAGGCGGGCCCGGTGCCGGCCGGTTTCGAAGATCTTGTCAGTGGCCAGCGCGAGCGCGTTGAAGTGCGCGCGTTCGGCCGTTCCGCCGGCCTCTGGCCGGCCTGGGTGACGCTGGAGCACGTCCAGCTGGAACAGCCCGCGCAGGTGTTGGCCGCGCTGGGCGTGACCACCTCCGCGCAGCAGGCACTGCTGCCGGCGCTGTCCCTGCCGCTGCCGCGCAACAGCCACCTGGCCTGCGTCCATGGCCAGCCACAGCCGGACTGCGGCTGGCGCCCCCCGTCCGAGGATCCGACCCACATGCATGCCATCTTTGACGAAGGCAACGGCGCGCTGCTGCTGTTTCCCGCATTGCGCTGGCTGCCGCGCGCATCGCCCGGTGCCGACGGGCTGCATGCGCCCAGCGAGCACGCCGAAAATGCGTTGCTGCACCAGCAGACGCTCGCGCTCAGTGGCAGTGGCAGCCAGTACGCCCTCAACGCGCATGGCAGCGCCACGCTGGGCGTCCTGCGCGCCGGCCATGTCGGCGGCAACTGGAACTACGCGCGCCACGCCTGGCCCGGCCAGCGCGCCCGTACGCACTTCCAGTTCGACGATCTGTACTACCGGCATGACCTGGCCCGGCGCCACTACCTGCAGGTCGGGCGCATGGACCGGCGCAACCTTGCCAGCACCCAGGGCGGACAGTTCGGCTTCGGCATGTTGCCGCTCGACCGCTTCGACGGCGTTCGCGCCGGTACCACCCAGGCCTACGTCGATGCCGTCGCCGATACCGGCGCCGCGCCCCTGACCGTGCTGCTGTCGCGGCAGGCGCGCGTGGATGCCTACGACGGCGAGCGACTGCTGCAGACGTTCTACCTGCCCGCTGGCGTCACCGACCTCGATACCCGCCGGTTTCCATCGGGCAGCTACGACGTGACCCTGCGGATCCACGAAGACGGGCGCCTGCTGCGGACCGAGACACTGCCGTTTGCCCGCACCCAGAACTGGGGCGAACCGGGCCTGCAATGGTTCGTGCAGGGCGGGCGAAGCCGCGCCCGCGATGTCCGCCTGGACGCCGGCAACAGCGTCCTGCAGGCCGGCCTGCGCATGCCACTTGCCCGCCAGCTTGGCATGAGCCTGGGCGTGGCACGCGTGGCCGAGGCCAGCCACGCCGAACTGCGTACTGGAGTCCGCCATCGCCTGGGCAGGCACGACCTGCACGCCGAAGTCGGCGCCCTGGTCGGCAGCGACGGCAGGCGTGGCAGCCAGCAACAGCTCAGTGTGCGCAACACCGTTTCCTGGAACCTGTACCGGCAGCGCCTGCGCGGCAGCCGTTGTCGCGTGGACTGCGCTGATTCCCTCAGCGCATCGCTGACCGTTCCGTTGTCCGGCGGCAGTCTTTACCTGGGACACAGCCGCAGGCGCACGCTGGTACCCGCCCGCTGGCCCGGTGGCAGCGCCCGCAGCCTGCAGGCCGCCTACGGTCTTACCCGGCAGTGGCGCAGCGTCAGCATCGGCACCCGTCTGGGCGCATGGCGTCAGACCGGGAGCATCTCCGACCAGGGCCTGCAGCTCTCGGTCACGCTCTCGCGGTTGCAGCACGCCGCGGGCGCCAGCCAGCTGCGCCGCATCGGTGTCGAAGCACGGCGCACGCAGTCCGGTGATGCCGGTCAGCGCCTGCTGCTCGCACAGTCCTGGCGCGGCGAACAGGACGCGACCGCGCGCGAGGTGGCCACCGAGGTCAGCGTGCAGGACGCCGCCGACGTCGATGCGCTGCTGGCGCTGCGCACCGCCACGCCGCTTGGCCAGACCAGTGCCGTGCTGTCGCACCACCGGCAGGCGCATGCCAGTGAGACCGGGTACAGCCTCAGCCATGGATCGGCGCTGGCGCTGTCGCCGCGCGGCCTGTTCTGGGGCGGCGCGCCCGGTGCCGACGCGGGCGTCGCCGTCAGCGTCGAGGATGCCGCTGCCAGCGGGTTCGACGGCGCGGCCGCCGAGGTGAAAGCCGGGGCCAGCCGCCGCCAGGTGCTGCGCTCCGGTCAACGCCGCCTGCTGCCGTTGAGCGGCTATCAGCGCCATCAGGTGGAAATCCAGGATGCGCCCGGGCACGCACACGACGCCAGCGTGCGGGTGACCGATCCCGGCCCTGCCCAGCAGCCCTTCCTGTTGCCGGGCAGGGTGATCGCATTGCCGATGGGCGTGGAAGCCACCTTCACCTATATCGGCAGCGCCGTGGACAAGGCCGGTGCCGCGCTGGCCGGTGCGCGCATCCTCAATGCGGCGGTTCCCCGGCTCGGGGCCGACGGCGGGTTCATCGCCGAATTCCCGCAGCGCGAAGCGGTCCTGTACCTGTTGCAGGCAGGTCGCCTGCTGCACTGCCCGCTGCAGGTGCGCGAGCAGCGCAGCGTGGTGCTGCTGGTAGGGCAGGTGGCGTGCACGCCCCTGGCACGCGACGCGCTGCCCGCCCGCATCGCTCTCCAGCCGCGCGTGCAGCAGTTGCTGGAGGATGCAGCGCCGATCGCGCAGGAGGGCCAATGGAGCGGACCCTGATGCGCGTCGTCATGCTGGTACCGGCCTTGTGGGTCGCCCAACCCGCGGCGGCGCAGCGCCCCCCGGTCACCACGCCGGCCGCAGGCACCACCGTGACCGCGCTGAGCCACGCCTTCGACCGTGCCGCGCCGCAGTCGCTGTCGTTATGGGCGCCACGCACCGTGCTGGGGTTCGACGAGGTGGTGCACGGCCATGGCCGCCTGCATGTCACCTGCACCGATGACCCCGCGCGCGGGCGCTGCCCGCGCAGCGACACCGGCGAAGGACCGACCGGGCGCCAGCCGATCCTGCTGGAATTCCACGAACCGCGCAGCGGCCAGCGCCGCGACATCGGGGTCAGCGGATGGATGGAACGGGTCGAGTGGGAGCGCAGCTGCAGCGACGACTACTGGGACAAATCCGAGTACCCGTTGTGGACATCGGCAACCCGGGAGTGTCACATCGCCCCGGCCGGCACCGCTGCGACGTTGCAGGTGGCGGCAACGGACATCGGCGCGCTGGTGGCCGGGCGCTGGCGCGCCGAGCTGCACCTGGACGTGCGCGGTGGCGTGGGCGGCGCGGTACTCGGCCGGCACGTATTCGTGCTGGAGGTCACGGTGACCGATACCGAGCGGGCGGCCATCCACCTGCCCGAGCACGGCGGCTCGGCCGCGCCGATGGACCTGCAGTTGCAGTTGCGGGCGGTACCGCCGCCGGCCAGCGTCGGCGGCGAGGCCGTGCTGGACATGTGCCTGTACGACGGGCTGGGTTCCCACAGCAGCCAGCTGGTGCTGGTGGCGCGCGATCGCGGCCCAGACGTGCCGGGGCGGCCACGCGATGCCTTTTCGGTGTGGCACCACGCGGGCGGCCGCGCGCCGCACGAGCGCATCGATTACCGCCTGCAACTGCTGCATGCGGGCACCACGATCGACCTGCACCGGGAGGCGCACACGGTGCTGACCGGCATCCACAGCGCCCCACTGCGGCCGGTACTGCTGCCCGGCATGGACCAGCCCGTGCACTGCGTGCCGACCCCGCTCAGCTTCATCACGCCCCGGGTGCCAGCGGCCGAAAAGCGCGACGGACGCTACCAGGGCGATCTCACGCTTGAAATGCGCCTGCCCACCCGACGCCCCTGACGCCGACCGAGACTTCCATGCGCCTGCATCGCCTTTCCCTGCTGCTGTTGCTGCTTCCCGCCCTGCCGGTGTCGGCCAGCCTGGACGTGCACCCCATGCGTGTCCATGTCGACGCGGGCAGCACCACCAGCATCCGCGTGCAGGCGCAGTCGCCGCGCACCCAGTACGTCAGGGCCACGGTCAAGCGCGTGGTTGCCCCCGCCACCGAAGACGAAAGCGAAGTGGATGAGCCGACCGGCGACGCCGCGGCGATCGCCGTGACGCCGGGCATGTTCGCGCTCGCCGGCGGCGGCAGCCGGCTGGTGCGGGTGATCGCCCTGGCCCCGGTCAAGGAAGAAACCGCGTTCCGGGTGTACTTCGAAGGGGTGCGCGGAGACGACCCAGAGGCGCGCCCCGATGCCCTGGAGACCCCCGGTGCCACCCTTGGGGTCAGCCTGGTATGGGGCGTGCTGGTCAACGTCCTGCCTGCCGATGGACGGGTGGCGATGCAGGTTGCCGGGGGCCGCCTGCATAACCACGGCACGCTCCGGCTGGGCATCCGCCGGGTCGAGCACTGCGTTGCGACCGCCTGCATCACCCACGACATCGAACGCAGCGTCTACCCCGGCGCCACGCTGGCGTTGCCCTTCGAGCCGGTGCCCGGCGCGCGGCTGCGCGTGGATTACCGGCTCAGCCGCGACGGCTACCGCGAACACCAGCAGATCCTGCTGCCTTGAGAGGAAACACCATGCATGTTCTCTACCGATCCTTGTTGTTGATGGTGCCTGGCACCGCGTTTGCGACCGCGTTGCCGCCGCTGGGCGAGGCGGATCCGGCACCTCGCGAACAGAGCACGTCCAAGACGACGTACAGCGTGGCCTTCGCCAGCGGGCTCGGCGTCGGCGTGGGCGTGGCCGGCGTGTTCGGCCGCGACCAGGTCCGCGACCGCCTGGTGTACTGCGAAGCGCCCGCGGTGCCGCCGGCGGAGGTCCCGATCGCACCGCCGGGGTGGGCCGATGCGCTGTGGCAGGTCAATCACAACCATGAGCGGATCGCGCGCAACCGGCTGGACATCGACCTGCTGCGCGACGGCGTGCAGGGCGTCAGCGCCGACCTCAGCGACGTGGTGCGTTTCGACAAGGACGCCATCGTGCACCTGCGCGGCTCGCGCCTGGTGGCGCTGGGCGCCGGCGAGGTCAGCGCCAGCAGCGCACACGCGGTCAACGGCGCGCAGCTGTTTGCCGCCGAAGCGCGGGTGGCTGCACTGGAATATGTGCAACGGTATTTCAAGGTCGGATCGGACGAACTGAGCCTGCCCGCGCATGCCGGGTTCCTGGCCACCGCGATGGGCGCCGATGCGCGCGCCGTTGCCAGCGGCTCCACGGCGTACGGCAGCTACGCCACGGCATTGGGCAACAACTCGGTGGCGCTGGGCCGTGCGGCGATCGTCCTGGAAGGGGCCGCAGACGGTTTCGCGCTCGGCACGCGCTCGCGCGTGTTGGCCGAGAACGGCATGGCGCTCGGCGGCTCCACCCAGGTGTGGGCCGACGCCCATGACAGCGTGGCGCTGGGCTTCGGCTCGATCGTACAGCGCCCCTGGGAGGTCTCGGTGGGCGGGCAGGGCCTGCGTCGACGCATCACCAACGTCCTGCCGGGCATCGCCGCCGATGACGTGGTGTCGCTGCGGCAGCTGTCGGACATGGCCAGCGTGCTCGGCACCAGCATCAACGCCGAAGGCGGCGTGCGCGGCATGCGTTTCGCGGTGCAGGGCAAGTGGCACGGCACCGTGGCCGGGGCCCTGGATGCGCTGGATTACGCGGTAAGCGCGGCACACCGGGCGCTGGACGACATGGGCGAGCAGGTCGACGCGCTCGCGGCGCAGGACGGAGCCAGTCCGCCCTCCAGCGTGGCCAACGCCGCCGAGTCGACCACGGCGTCGGCGGACACGACCCACGCCGCAGGCCCGCAGGCCGCTGCCACCTGGACCGCCGTCGCGGCCGACGCGCATGCGGTCGAGTCGGCCGCTGCGACACCGCCGTCGGCAGCGCCACTGCCGCCGGTCGACACCCGCGCCGTGGACGGCGCGGTGCAGCGCGCCAACGCGTACACCGATCAGGCCCTGGCCGGCATCGACCGCCGCTTCCACCGCCTCGACCAGCGCATGAACCGCATGGCGGCGATGAGCAGTGCGCAGGCCGCCATGGCCATGAACACTGCGGGCCTGCCCACCTGGAACCGGCTGGGCGCGGGCGTCGGCCATGCCGACGGCGAATCGGCCCTGGCGGTGGGTTACCAGCGCGTACTGGACCGTCGCGCCACCACCAGCGTCAGTCTCAGTGGCGCCTTCAGCCGAGGCGGCGAAAGCAGCGTGGCGATGGGCGTGGGCATCGGCTGGTAGATCCTGCGCAGTGCGTGCTCAGGGGCCGTCCAGATAGCCCCTGATCTCGTCCTCGGCCAGCAGGCTGCGCAGCTGCGCGGCGGAGGCCCGTCGCATCGGTTTCTCGTCGATGCTCGACAGCGGCGGCTGGCGCAGCGCGTCGTAGGGCAGCACCGCCACGTCGAAGGTCAGCCCTTCGGCGGAGAACACCCACACCGGCACGTCCATCGTGCGTTCGCGGTCCAGGCGCAGGCGGCGCATTCGCGACTCGGCCGGGATCCGGTGTTCTTCCAGGAACCGCTGCACGGCATCGGCATCGTCGCTGTGCAGCTGCAGCTGCACCGGACTGTTGGCGTCGGCGGTGCCGTCCAGCACCGGTCCGCACAGGCGTGGTGCGAAGCCGTGCAGGAATTCCAGCGCACGCAGGCCGGCCTCGCGGCGTTGTCGCAGCTGCGTGCCATGCCCGGGGCCGGCGAACAGGCGCTGGTACTCGCGCAGGGCGTCTTCGATCTCGGTATTGCGCGGCAGCGAGGCATCATCGTGGATGCCCAGTCGCCCGGCGGCTTTCAGCTTGGCCTGGTGGTAATCGCGGATTCCGCCTTCGGCCATCAACCGCGCCGCCTCGTGTGCAAGCCGGTGGCGGCGTTCGCGGGTCTGGCTCTCGGCATGCTGACGGGCCCGATGCATGAGCGATTCTCCCCTTGTACGACCTGCCCCGACTTTACACCCACGTTGTGACGATCAGGACACGCACGGCGTGTCCCTACGCAACCCCGACATCGCTCGACCCCGGATCGTAGTGACACGCCATGCGTGTCAACGCCATCCCGAACGAAGCCGCGGATCAGAAAATATCGAACGCCGCGTCGTCGGCCTGCGGGGTCTGGGTGTTGAAGTCGTACTCGGCCAGCTTCTCCATGTCCTCGACCTTGACCCACTCGGTAGCGCCGTTGAGCGTGGCCTGGACCATCCCGGTCGGCGGCTCGTGCTGCGCGATCGGCGTGTCCTTCAACGCCACCCGCATGTAGTCGATCCAGATCGGCAGCGCGGCGCGGCCGCCGTACTCGCGGTAGCCCAGCGAACGGAAATCGTCGCGGCCCACCCATACGGTGGTGGCGTACGGGCCGCCGAAGCCGGAGAACCACGCATCGCGGTGGTCATTGGTGGAGCCGGTCTTGCCGCCCACGTCCTCGCGACCGAGCACCTTGGCCGCCGTGCCGGTGCCGCGCTGGACCACGTCGCGCATCATCGAGACCAGCTGGTAGGCGGTGCGCGCATCGATCGCTCGCGGCGCGGTGCGCGCATTCGGGTCTACCGGCGCGGCCGGCTCCGCCGCCTGCTGCGGCTTGGCCGGGCCGGCCGGCGCAGGTGCGGCAGCGGCACCGAAGTTGAAACCGTCCACTACCTGGCTCACCGGCGCCCCGCCACTGGTGCCCACGCATTCGCGGCAGGCCCGGGCCGGGTTTTCCTTGAACACCAGGTTGCCGTCGCGGTCGCTGACCTGGTCGATCAGCCAGGTGTCCACGCGCGAGCCGCCGTTGGCGAACACGGCATAGCCGCGCGCCACCGACAGCGGGGTCAGCGAAGCGGTACCCAGCGACATCGACAGGTTCGGCGGCAGCTCGGCTTCGGCAAAGCCGAATTCGCTGATGTACTTGCGCGCGTACTCCACGCCCATGCCGTCAAGCAGGCGCACCGACACCAGGTTGCGCGACTGCACCAGCGCTTCGCGCAGGCGCATCGGGCCACGGAAGCCGCCGCCGTCGTTCTGCGGCTGCCAGGTCTTGCCGCGGCGGTCGCGGAACACCACCGGCGCATCGAGCACGATCGAGGCCGGGTTGAAGCCCTTGTCGAAGGCGGCGGCGTAGATGAACGGCTTGAAGCTCGAACCCGGCTGGCGACGCGCCTGGGTGGCGCGGTTGAACTTGTTGCCGGAGAAGCTGAAACCGCCCACCAGGGCCTTCAGCGCACCGGTTTGAGCATCCAGCGATACCAGCGCGGACTGGCCGCGCGGGATCTGGTCCAGCAACCACTCGCCTTCCTTCTCGCCGGCGCGCACGCGGACGATGTCACCGCGCTGGACCAGCTTGGCCGGGCTCTTGCCGGTCCACTTGGCGGCCGAGGCGGGCAGCACCACCTCGGTACGGTTGGCCAGCACCACCGTGGCGCTGCCATCGGCGCCGGTGCCGGCCACGATGGCCGGCAACAGCCCGGACTGGCCATTGATACCGCGCAGGTGCGCGGCCAGTGCGGCCGCATCATCGCCCGCGCCCAGCGCCACCTGCTGCTCCACCCCGTGCCAGCCGTGGCGGTGGTCGTAGGCCAGCAGGCCGTCGCGCACGGCCAGGTTGGCGGCGGTCTGCATCTCGGCATTGATGGTGGTGGTGACGTGGTAGCCCTTGTTGAGCACGTCGCCGCCGAAGCGGGCGATCATCTCCTGGCGGACCAGTTCGGCCACGTAGGGGGCCTCGACCTGCAGCGGGGGCTCATGCGCGCTGGCGTGCATCGGCACGGCCTTGGCTGCGTCGGCCTCGGCCTGGCTGATGAAGCCCAGGTTGGCCATGCGCTGCAGCACGTAATAGTCGCGGCGCTCGCCGGCGCGCTCGGGGTTGCTGATCGGGTTGCCGCTGGAGGGGAACTTGGGGATGCCGGCCAGCGAGGCCATCTCGTCCAGGCTCAGCTCGCCCAGCTTCTTGCCGTAGTAGAACTCGGCCGCCGCGGCCACGCCGTAGGCGCGGTTGCCGAAGAAGCTCTTGTTGAGGTACAGCTCGAAGATCTCGTCCTTGCTCAGTTCCTGCTCGATCTTGCGCGCCAGCAGTATCTCGGCCAGCTTGCGGGTGTAGCTGTACTCGGAGCTGAGGAAGAACTGGCGGGCGACCTGCTGGGTGATGGTCGACCCACCCGGGACCCGCTTGTCGTTGGTGGTGGCCAGCAGCCAGACCGCGCGGCCGATGCCCTTGTAGTCCACACCCCCGTGTTCGTAGAAGCGGGCGTCCTCGGTGGCCAGGAAGGCCTGCTTCAGGCGCTCGGGGACCTCCTTCATGGTGATCGGGGTGCGCCGGGACTCGCCGAACACCGCCATGAGCTTGCCATCGGCCGCATAGACGTACATGGGCTCCTGCATCTCGATGTCGCGCAGGGTCTGGACGTCGGGAAGACGGGAGGAAATGGCGTAGTACAGGCCCCCGGCGACCGCGGCGCCGATCAGTGCCAGGACCAGGAAGGCGACCAGCAACCAGCGCAGCCAGCGGCGAAGGCGAGTCATCAGTGTCAGATTCCGATTGCGAATTTCGTGGCCGCAGAGTATAGATTACGCAAGGGAACGGCTGGGGTTGTTCCCGGGGAGAGCATTTCGGTCACCGTCAGGGGACGGGTGAAACGTGTCGTAAGTACACGTTTTGCACGTTGATGGTTGCGAATTGCAAAAAAAACGTTATTAATGCGCGGGCGCAAGTTTTGCGTCCAAGTGCCCGTCGGCAGGGGAGAAACCGTGGGGCTTATCCCAAAAAGCCAGTCGCCGCTTATTGGCGTCGACATCAGCTCGACTGCAGTAAAGCTCTTGCAGCTTTCCCGCAGTGGCAATCGTTTCCGCGTGGAACATTACGCTGTGGAACCACTACCGCCGAATGCGGTGGTGGAAAAGAACATCGTGGAAGTGGAGGCCGTGGGTGAGGCCATCCGCCGCGCGGTGAACCGTTCAGGCACCAAGGCCCGGCATGCCGCCGCCGCCGTGGCCGGCTCTGCGGTCATCACCAAGCTCATCCCGATGCCCGCTGACCTGGACGAGAACGACATGGAAGCCCAGGTCGAGCTCGAAGCGGTCAACTACATCCCGTACCCGATCGAGGAAGTGAACCTCGATTTCGAGGTGCTGGGTGCGATTCCCAACAACCCGGAAATGGTCCAGGTGCTGTTGGCGGCGTCGCGGTCGGAGAACGTGGAGCTGCGCCAATCGGCGCTGGAGCTCGGTGGCCTGACCGCCCGGGTGATGGACGTGGAGGCCTTCGCGGTCGAAAACGCCTTCGCGCTGGTGGCCAGTGAACTGCCGATCGCCAGCGATGGCGTGGTCGCGCTGGTCGACATCGGTGCCACCATGACCACCCTGAACGTGCTTCGTGGCGGGCGCAGCCTGTACAGCCGCGAACAGGTGTTCGGTGGCAAGCAGCTGACCGACGAGGTCATGCGCCGCTACGGCCTGACCTACGAGGAAGCGGGCCTGGCCAAGCGCCAGGGTGGGTTGCCGGAAAGCTACGAGATGGAAGTGCTCGAGCCGTTCAAGGAAGCCACGGTCCAGCAGATCAGCCGCCTGCTGCAGTTCTTCTATGCAGGCAGTGAGTTCAACCGGGTCGACCACATCGTGCTGGCCGGCGGTTGCGCGGCGCTGGCCGGTCTGCCGGAGATGGTGGAGGAACAGCTGGGCGTGGCCACCGTGGTGGCCAATCCGCTGGCGCAGATGACGCTGGGTCCGAAGGTGCAGGCGCATGCCCTGGCCCAGGACGCCCCGGCGCTGATGATTGCCACCGGTCTGGCGCTGAGGAGCTTCGACTGATGGCAAGAATCAATCTATTGCCCTGGCGCGCCGAGCGGCGCAAGCAACGCCAGCGCGAGTTCATGACCATGCTCGGCTTTGCGGCCATTGCAGGCGTGGTGCTGTCGGCGCTGATCTGGTTCTACTACGACCGCCAGATCAGTGGCCAGGGGGACCGCAACGCGTTCCTCACGGCCGAGATCGCACGGGTCAAGGAGCAGAACAAGGAAATCGACCGCCTGGATCGCCAGAAGGACCGCCTGCTGGCGCGCAAGAAGGTGATCGAACAGCTGCAGGCCAAGCGCTCGCAGATGGTGCACCTGTTCGACGCGCTGGTCCGGACCATCCCTGATGGGCTGGTGCTGACCGCGCTGAAGCAGGAAGGCGACATCCTGACGCTGGAAGGGCGTACCCAGTCCAACGCCCGGGTCAGCGCCTACATGCGCAACCTGGAAAGCTCGGGCTGGATGACCAAGCCGGAACTGTCGGTGATCGAAGCCCGGAAGCCGGAAGAAGAGAAGGACAAGGTCGTCGGCCCCGTCTCGGATATCTCCGCGCTGCCGTACGTGTTCGTGGTCAAGGTGACGCTGCCGGCACAGAGCGAAGCGGTTGACGTTATCGCGCCGGATGGGACCGTGGTGGCACCGGGTACCGACCCGAATGCCGTTCCGGGCGCCCCGGCCGTGGCCCCGCTGGCCCCGGCTCCGGCACCGGCCGGAAGCGCTGCACCGGCCACGACGCCGACCCCGGCACCGGCCGCTGAGCCGGCCGCGCCGGCGCCCTCGGGCAGCCGCATCGTTCCCGCCCCGGCAACGCAACCGGCGGCGTCCAGCACGCCGCAGAAGGGGGCCGCATGAGCCAGAAGAAAGTCAACCTGAAAGACCTGGACTTCAACAACATCGGCAGTTGGCCGCAGCAGGCGAAGATCGTCTTCTGCGCCCTGCTGTCGCTGCTGATCGTGGTGCTGGCCTGGTTCGTGCTGATCAGCGGCAAGCGTGAAGAACTCGACTCGCTGGAACGCACCGAAGTCTCGCTGCGCGCCGATTTCGAGAAAGAGCAGGGCCGCGCGGTCAACCTGGAGCCGCTCAAGCAGCAGCTGGCCCAGATGGAGCAGGTGCTGCAGCAGATGCTGCGCCAGCTGCCCAGCAAGACCGAAATGCCGGACCTGATCATCGACATCTCGCAGACCGCGCTTTCCAGCGGCCTGGTCAACGAGCTGTTCCAGCCCGGTGAGGAAGTGCCCAAGGAGTTCTACGCCGAAAAGCCGATCGCCCTGCGCATGGTGGGCAGCTACCACCAGTTCGGTGCGTTCGTCAGCGGCGTGGCTTCGCTGCCGCGTGTGGTCATCCTGACCATGCACGACATCAACCTCAAGCCCAAGGACCCCAAGACCGGCATCACCGCGCGCAGCGGCGCGCTGGAACTGTCGGGCACGGTCAAGACCTACCGTTACCTGGACGACGTGGAAATGGAAGCGCAGGAGAAGGCAGCCGCCCAGGCAGCAGGCGCGAAGGGAGGCAAGCCATGAACCTGGCCAGCACCGCACGGGTATGTGGCCTGCTGATGCTGGTCCTGTTGGCGGGCTGCGCACGCAGCATCTCCAGCACGCCCGGTGACGCGCCCAACCTGGAAAAGTGGGTCGCCGACGTGCGCGCCCGCCCGGCACCGCCGCTCGAACCGCTGCCTGTCATGCAGCAGTTCGAGACCTTCGAGTACTCCGCGCAGGGGATGCGTGATCCGTTCACCGACGCCTGGGCCAATCCCCAGGCCGGAGGTTCGGGCCTGCGCCCGGATCCGAACCGCCGAAAGGAGCCGCTGGAAGCCTTCCCGCTGGACTCCCTGGACATGGTCGGTTCGATCGGCAAAGGCAGCGCACTGGTCGCGCTGGTGATGGCGCCGGACAAGGTCACCTATCGGGTGCGTCCGGCCGTCTACATGGGGCAGAGCGACGGCCGGGTGACCGGGGTCTTCGAAGACCGGATCGAACTGATTGAACTGGTGCCGGATGGCGCGGGCGGCTGGCTGGAACGGCCTGCATCGCTTGCGCTTGAAGATCAATGAATGATTATGGGGATAGCACGATGACCTTTTCCAACGCCATGCTGCAGCGTCCCGACCGGCGCCCGAAGCTGATGCACCTGTGCGCGCTGGGAGTCGCGCTCATGGTGGCCAATGGCACCCTGATGGCGGCCACGCCGGCCGCTGCAGCCACGACCCAGGGGGCCGGCGCTGCGCCGGCCGCCGCACCGGCTTCGCTGGCGGTGTCCAAGATCGACTTCAAGCGCGGTGAGGACGGCAGTGGCCGGCTGATCCTGCAGTTCGACGGAAAGGGCGCCAACCCGGACCTGCGCAGCCAGGGCAACAGCGTCGTGATCGACGTGGGCAACGCGACCTTGCCGGCGAACCTGCAGAAGTCGATCAATGTGGTCGACTTCGCCACGCCGGTGCAGCGCATCGATCCCAAGCCGTATGGCGGTGGCACCCAGCTGGTGCTGGACACCAACACGGCCTTCGAGTCGCTGGCCTACCAGACCGGCAACGAGTACGTGGTCGAGATCAGCGCCCGCAAGAGTGCCCCGGCCACTGGTGCGATCAACGCCGCCACGGTGACCCAGGCGGCCACCGCGGTCGCGCAGCGTGGCTACAGCGGCAAGCCGGTGACCTTCAACTTCCAGGACGTGCCGGTGCGCACCGTGCTGCAGTTGATCGCCGAGGAGTCCAACTTGAACATCGTTGCTTCCGACACCGTCGAAGGCAACGTCACCCTGCGCCTGGTCAACGTGCCGTGGGACCAGGCACTGGACATCGTTCTGCGGGCCAAGGGCCTGGACAAGCGTCGTGACGGTGGCGTGGTGTGGGTGGCCCCGCAGCCGGAGCTGGCCAAGTTCGAGCAGGAGAAGGAAGACGCCCGCATCGCGATCGAGAACCGCCAGGACCTGGTCACCGATTACGTCCAGATCAACTACCACAACGCCGCGCAGATCTTCAAAGCGCTGACCGAGGCCAAGGGTATCGGCGGCGGCAGTAGCGGTGGCAGCGGTGGCGGTTCCGGCAGCAACTCGCAGGAAGACAGCGGCTTCCTGTCCTCGCGTGGCCGCCTGGTTGCAGACGAGCGCACCAACACGCTGATGATCAGCGACATCCCGAAGAAGGTCGCGCGCATGCGCGAGCTGATCAACGTGATCGACCGCCCGGTTGACCAGGTGCTGATCGAAAGCCGCATCGTGATCGCCACCGACACCTTCGCGCGTGAACTGGGTGCCAAGTTCGGCATCACCGGCAGCCGCGATAACGTGTATTTCAGTGGCAACACCAACACCAACCACGAAAACATCACCAGCGACGGCGAGAACGCGACCGAGTACCAGGAAGCGCTCAACGAGTGGGCTGCCGGCGGCGGTACCGGTCCGATCCCGGTCCGTCCCCCGCGCCCCATCAGCACCGGTGGCCTGAACTGGAACCTGCCGGTGGCTGCGGCCAGCAACCCGGGTTCGCTGGCATTGTCGATCCTCAACGCCGGCTACCTGCTGGACGTGGAGCTGTCGGCCATGCAGCAGGAATCGCGTGGTGAAGTGATCTCCAACCCGCGCGTGGTGACCACCAACCAGCGCGAAGCGGTGATCAAGCAGGGTAAGGAAATCGGCTATGTGACCATCACCGGCGGCTCCGCCGGCCAGGCGTCCACGCCCAACGTGCAGTTCAAGGAAGTGCTGCTCGAGCTGAAGGTCACCCCGACCATCACCAACGACAACCGCGTGTTCCTGAACATGGCGGTCAAGAAAGATGAAGTCGAGAGCTACATCGTGCTGGAAGGCTACGGCCAGGTTCCCTCGATCAATCGCCGCGAAGTCAACACTGCCGTACTGGTGGATGATGGCCAGACCGTGGTGATCGGTGGCGTGTACGAGTTCACCGACCGCAACAGCGTCAACAAGGTGCCGTTCCTGGGCGACGTTCCCTTCCTGGGCAACCTGTTCAAGAAGCGCAGCCGCAACAAGGACAAGGCCGAACTGCTGGTCTTCGTCACGCCGAAGGTACTGCGCGTGGCCAAGACCAACTGAGCCGCTGATCCAGCACACGGTTGGTAAGCAAGGATCCGGTGCCCGCAAGGGCGCCGGATCTTTTTTTGGGTTTTCGTTCCCCGGCAGCGGTTCAGGGCAGGGCAAGGGCGCCGCGCTATCCTGCCCCATGGCCCAGGCACACTGCTCCGGTTGCACCGCGCAATGCTGCCGGCTTACCGCCGTGCTGGCGCCGTCGGAGTGCGTCCCCTCCAACCTGACCACCGAGATTGCCGATGGCGTGCTGGCCATGGCCAAAAGCGTGGATGGGTGGTGCGTGGCGCTCGACCGGGAAACCATGTCCTGCGGCATCTATGCCGAACGGCCGATGGTCTGCAGGCGCTTTGAAATGGCCGGCCCCTATTGCAGCGCCATCTTCGACGGTGCAGGACGGGCGTAGCCGCGTTCAGGCAATCTTGATCCCGCTGCGCGGCCAGCCCTGCCATCATGTGCGCGGAACCTTACGCGTGTTGCGTGGGTCAGATGGACGCCATGAACCTGCCACCCCCCATGCCCGCAATCGACCCCACGCCCTTTGTTGACACCCCCGAACACGACCGCCTGCATGCTGGCTTCCGCGCGCTGCGCGACTCGCTCGCGGCCGAGATCGTCGGCCAGGACGCACTGGTCGAGCGCCTGCTGACCGCGCTGCTGGCCGATGGCCACCTGCTGGTGGAAGGCGCCCCCGGGCTGGCCAAGACCACCGCCATCCGCGCACTGGCTGCGCGCCTGGAGGCCGACTTCTCGCGGGTGCAGTTCACCCCTGACCTGCTGCCCGCCGACCTGACCGGCACCGAGATCTGGCGGCCGCAGGAAGGGCGCTTCGAATTCGTGCCCGGTCCGATCTTCCACCCTATCCTACTGGCCGACGAGATCAACCGGGCCCCGGCCAAGGTGCAGTCGGCGCTGCTGGAGGCCATGGGCGAGCGCCAGGTCACCGTGGGCCGGCATACCTATGCGCTGCCGGCGCTGTTCCTGGTGATGGCCACCCAGAACCCGATCGAACAGGAGGGCACCTTCCCGTTGCCCGAAGCCCAGCTGGACCGGTTCCTGATGCACGTGCGGATCGGCTATCCGGACTTCAATGCCGAAGCGGAGATCCTGCGCCTGGCCCGCGAGCGCGCGCGTGATGCGCTCGGTACGCCTCCGGCGGCGCCAGCGCGCATGCCGCTGGACGACGTGTTCGCCGCCCGTCGCGCGGTGCTGTCGCTGCACATGGCGCCGGCGCTGGAGCGTTACCTGATTGAGCTGGTGCTGGCCACCCGCGACCCGGGTCGGTATGACCCGGCACTGGCAAAGCGCATCGCGTGGGGCGCCAGCCCGCGCGGCTCGATCGCGCTGGAGCGCTGCGCGCGGGCACGCGCCTGGCTGGCCGGACGCGACTTCGTGACCCCCGAGGACGTGCGCAGCGTCGCCCCCGACGTGCTGCGCCACCGCGTGCTGCCCAGCTATGAAGCCACCGCCGAAGGCTGGGATGGCGAGCGGCTGGTGGCCGAGCTGCTGGCCCGCATCCCGGTGCCTTGAGATCCGCATGACTGCCCCGGATGACACTGCTGCCGATGCGCTGGCGGGCAACGGCGTGCAGCCGAGCCTGGCCGAACTGGTCGCCTTGCGGCGCAGCGCGCACCGGCTGGCACCGGCGCGACGCGGGCGGCTGGCGCATGCTGGCCAAGCGCCGTCGCCGATGCGTGGGCGTGGCATGGAATACGCAGAATCGCGCGAGTACGTCGCCGGCGATGACGCGCGGCACATCGATTGGCGGGTGACCGCGCGCACAGGTCGCGCGCATACCAAGCTGTTCCAGGCCGAACGCGAACGCCAGACATTGCTGGTGGCCGACACCGACCCGGTGCTGTACTTCGGCACCCGGGTGCGCTTCAAGTCAGTGCAGGCCGCGCGGGTCGGTGCCGTGGCAGCGTGGCTGGCGCAACGCCAGGGCGACCGCCTGTCCGCACTGCGCGGCAGCCGCAGCGAAGCACCGATCCCACCGGCCGGCGGTACGCGGGGCGTGCTCCGCGTACTCGACGCACTGACCCGCTGGTACGCCGCGCCGCCGCCCGACGACGCCGGCCTCGACCACGCACTGCAGCAGGCCGCGCGCGTGCTGCGCCCTGGCGCGCGCGTGGTGGTGCTGGCCGATCCGGCGCGCGCGGCCGCCATCGACATTCCGCGCTGGACCGCGCTGGCCATGCACCATGAAGTGCAGCTGATGCTGCTGGCCGATCCGCTGGAGCTGGCGCCGCCGGATGGCGTGCTGCCGTTCCTGTCGCAGGGCCGGCAGGTGGTGCTGGACCTGCACGATCGTGCCGTGCGCGAACACTGGCACGCCCGCTTCGTCGAACCGCTGGAAGCGCTGCAGCGCAGCCTCGGCGCCCGCCGCATCCAGGTGCACGTGGTCAGTACCGATGACGCCAGCGACTGCTGGCTGGGCCCGCTGCCGTCGGCGGTGGTTGCATGAGCGCGGCCACCTCGCTGCCGCTGCGCGATGTGCACCTGCCGCCCATCCCGTCCTGGTGGCCGCTGCCGTTGGGCTGGTGGCTGGTGCTGGCGGCGCTGGCGCTGGTCGTGCTGTTGGCCTGGGCGTGGCGCGCGCATCGACGGCGCCAGCAGCGGCGCTGGCTGCGGCTCTTCGACACGACGGTCGATGCGGCGCAGCACGGCACTGCCCAGGTAGCCGCAATGGCTGAACTGCTGCGCCGCGCCGCGCGCCGCCGCCAACCGGGCGCGGAACTGCTGCAGGGCCAGGCCTGGCTGGAATTCCTCGATGCCCCCGGCAGCCGCGCCTTCTCCGACGGCGATGGACGCCTGCTGCTGGACGGGGGCTACCGTCGCAGCCTCGACGCTGCCGACGTGCAGCGCGTGCGCGACCTCGCGCGCGCACGCTTCCTTGAACTGATCGACAGGCGCGGCCGATGAACCCGGGCCTGTCTTCCGTGCTGCCGTGGCTGGATGCGCTGGCCTGGCCGTGGGCGTTGTTGGCATTGCCGCTGCCGTGGATGATGCGCTGGTGGCCACGCCGCAACGCAGCGCCCGCGCTGCGCGTGCCGTATGCCGCCGGTTCGCTGGCCGAACTCGGCCAGGCCAGTGGCGTGGCCGGCTGGCGGATCGGACGCCTGCTGCTGTGGCTGGCCTGGGCCTGCCTGTGCGTGGCCATGGCCCGGCCACAGCAACTCGGCGAACCGGTCACCCCGCCGCAGCAGGGCCGGCAGATGATGCTCGCCGTGGACGTCTCCGGCAGCATGAGCGAACCGGACATGATGCTGGGCAACCAGGTCGTGCAGCGTCTGTCCGCGGCAAAAGCGGTGCTGGCCGATTTCCTCGACCGCCGTGCCGGCGACCGGGTCGGGCTGCTCATCTTCGGCGAACGTGCCTACACGCTGACCCCCATCACCGCCGACCTCACCACCGTGCGCAACCAGCTCACGGACAGCGAAGTCGGCCTGGCCGGCCGCGACACCGCCATCGGCGATGCCATCGCACTGGCGGTCAAGCGCCTGCGCGAACAGCCCGAAGGCCAACGCGTGCTGATCCTGCTGACCGACGGCGTCAGCAACGCCGGCGTGCTGCAGCCCCTGCGCGCGGCCGAACTGGCCAAGGCCGAAGGCGTGCGCGTGTATCCGGTGGCATTCGGCGGCGACGGTGGCATGAGCCTGTTCGGCGTGCAGATCGCCGCCGGCGACGACCCGGTGGACGAGGCCACGCTGCGCCGCATTGCCGAACTCACCGGCGGCCGTGCGTTCCGCGCGCGCAACACCGACGAACTGGCCGGCATCTATGCCGAGCTGGACCGGCTGGAACCGATCACCGCCGCAGGCGCGGCGGTTCGCCCCTATATCGAACGCTATGCGTGGCCGCTGGCGCTGGCCATGCTGCTGGGTGGGCTGGGCTGGCTGCTGCCGAGGCGCTGGGCATGAATACCCTCTTGAACCACGTGCATCTGGCGCGCCCGGCACTGCTCTGGGCGCTGGCCGCGCTGCCGCTGATCGCACTGCTCTGGACCTGGCGCCGCCGGCGCAGCAGCGTCTGGCGGCAGAACGTGGATGCGCACCTGCTCCCGCACCTGCTGGTGGCCGGCGGGCGCCGCGCCTGGAGCGGGCTGGCGCTGCTGTTGCTGGGCTGGACACTGGCCGTGGTGGCCCTGGCCGGACCGGGTTGGCGACAACTTCCGCAGCCGCTGTGGCAGGCACCGGCGCCGCTGGTGGTGGCGCTGGACCTGTCCTCGCGCACCACCGCCACCGACCTGCCGCCGTCGCGCCTGCTGCAGGCGCGGGCCAAGCTGGCCACGCTGCTGCGCGAGCGCAGCGGCGGGGAAGTGGCGTTGCTGGCCTACGCCGACGATGCGTTCACCGTTGCCCCGTTGACCGGCGATGCCGCCAACGTGGCGCTGTACCTGGATGCGCTGGCCCCGGACGTGATGCCACGCGACGGCCAACGCGCCGACCGTGCGATTGAAGCGGCGGTGCTGTTGCTGCAGCAGTCCGGCGCCAAGGGCGGCGATATCCTGCTGCTGACCGACCGTGCCGATGACCCCGCACGTGCTGCCGCCGCTGCCGCCAAGGCGCAGAACATCCACGTCTCGGTACTCGGACTCGGCACTGCGGCCGGTGCGGCCTACCGCAGCGGCGATGGCCAGATCGCGCGCGCGCAGCTGGAGCCGGACATGCTGCGCGCGGTGGCCGATGCCGGCGGGGGTCGCTACGCGCCGGTGGCCGACGACGAGGGTGACCTGAAATCACTGGGCGTGCTGACCCCGCGCGCCAGCGCAGGCGAGCAGGAACGCCGCGAAGGCGAAGGCCTGGCCTGGCGCGATGAGGGTTTCTGGCTGCTGCCGCCGCTGATGCTGCTTTCGCTGTGGGCCTTCCGTCGCCGTGGGGTGGTGGCCGTGGCCCTGGTCTGCGTGATGCTGCCGCTGGCCATGCCCGCGCCCGCGCAGGCCGCCGAACGCAACTGGTGGCAGCGCGCCGACCAGCGCGACCAGCAGCGCGTCGCCGAGGGGGTGGAAGCCTACCGGCGCGGCGATTTCCAGACAGCACAACAGCAGTTCGAGGGCGTGAACGACGCCGAGGCCCGCTACAACCTCGGCAACGCGCTGGCCCGGCAGGGCCAGTACGACGCCGCAATTGCCGCCTACGACCAGGCGCTGGCCCTGCGCCCGGGCATGCCCGACGCGGTGGCCAACCGTGCCGCCGTGGATGCCGCGCGCAAGCGCAAGCCGCTACCGGGTGGCGGGCAGCAACCGCAGCAGCAACAGCAGAAGCAGAATCAGTCGCAGCAGTCCCAGCAGCAACAACAGCAACAACAGCAACAGAAACAGGACCCCTCCTCGAAAGGCGAGCAGGGCCAGCCCAAGCCGGGGCAGGGCACGCCGCCGCAGGACCCGCAGGCGGGCAAGCCGGATCCGGCCGAGCAGGCGCGGGCCGATGCGGCCCAGCGCGAGCGCATGCGCCAGGCGTTGGAGAAACAACAGGCCGACGCCGGCAAGACCCCGGCGCAGCGCCGCGAGGCGAACGAGACACCGCAGCAGCGCGAGCAGCGCCAGGCGGTCGAAGCGTGGATGCGGCGGGTGCCCGATGAACCGGGCAACCTGCTGCGGCAGAAATTCCAACTGGAAAGCGAACGCAGGAAACGGGACGGACAATGAGCGCAGCACCCCGCACGCAACGTTGGTGGCGCGCCTGCGTCTGGCTGCTGCTGGGCGTGAGCAGCCTGGCCCAGGCGCAGCCCCGCGCGTGGCTGGATCGCGATGCGATCAGCGACACCGACACGGTCACGCTCAATATCGAGACCGATGCCGGCGCACCGGATTACGCACCGTTGCAGGCCGATTTCGAGCTCAGCGGCCAGACCAGCAGCCGCCAGGTGCAGTGGAGCCAGGGCGCGATGCAGTCGCGCTCCTTGTACGGCGTAGCGCTCAGCCCCCGGCGCAGTGGTGTGCTGACCATCCCCGCGCTCCAGGTGGGCGCGGCGCGGACCGCGCCATTGCAGTTGACCGTGGCCGCCAGTGCCGCCGCCGCGCCCGCCGTGCCCGGCAACGCCACTGCCTTTGTCGAAATGGAGGTCGATGACGCCAGCCCCTACGTGCAGCAGAGCGTGGGCGTGGTGGTGCGCCTCTACTACGCTTCGCAACTGCTGTCGGGCGAACTGGGCGTGGATGCGCCCGAAGGCGCCTCGATGCAGCGCGTCGGCGAGGATCGCAGCCTGGTCCGCGAGATCAACGGGCGGCGCTACAACCTGGTCGAGCGCCGCTATCTGCTCATTCCCGAACGCAGCGGGCCGTTGGTGCTGCCGGGCGCGCGCTTCAACGGCCGCAGCGCGGGCGGCTTCTTCGATGACCTGTTCGGTGGCGATGGCCGGCTGCGCGCCAACGCGCCCGACCGCACCCTGCAGGTGCAGGCACAACCCGACGCCGCACCGCAGCCGTGGTTGCCACTGCACGACCTGCGCCTGCGCTACACCGCCGCGCCTACCCGTGCCCGCGCCGGCGAGGCGGTCACGGTGGTGGTGGAAGCGGTGGCCGACGGCGCCACCCGTGCGCAGTTCCCCGAGCTGCCGCCGCTGGATGCCGGCCCGGGCGCGCAGGTGTTCGCCGAGCCGCCGCAGTACGACGAAACCTTCAACGGCAGCACCCCGCGCCTGACCCTCACCCGCCGCTATTCGGTGGTGCCCCGCCAGCCGGGCACCCTGGTGATTCCCGGCCCGCGCATGGCCTGGTGGGATGTGCGTGGCCGCCAGGCGCGCACCGCCACGCTGCCCGACCTCAGCCTGGCCGTGGCCGCCGGCGCCCCGGGGACGGTGCCGCCGCCGACCGCGCTGGATACCACCTCGCCCTTGCCCGGGACCACCGCCACGCCGTCCGACGCCGTCACCGTGGCGGCCGCGGCCAGCCGCCCCTGGGGCTGGATCGCAGCAGCGGCCGGCTTTGCGGCGCTGTGGCTGCTGACCCTGGCGTGGGCGTGGCGGTGCCGGCGCGTGGCAGCGCCCGGCGCATCCCACGCGGCGCTGGGGCCGGCTGCCTCCGCACAGGTCCCGTCGCGCGGCGAGCTGCGCCGCGCCCTGGACCACCAAGGGCTGGACGAGATCGTCGTGCTGCTGGGCGGGATGGGCGGCGTACACGGCCTGGATGCCGTGCTGGCGCGGCTGGCCGACCCGGCCCAACGGCAGGCCCTGAGCGACATGCAGGCCGCGCGCTGGAGCCGCGACGGCGGCGATGCGACCCAGGCGCGACAGGCGCTGCGCCGCGCCTTCCATGACGGACCGCACTGGCAGCCGCCGCAGGCCGCAGAAAATACTGGGCTGGCGCCGCTCTATCCTTCGGGACGCTGAGCGGCCCCCGGGCCGGGTTGGCCGGCTTTGCTAAGCTCTTTCTCTAATTTTCAAGGAACACCGCTCCATGACTGAGGCCGCAACGACCCGGCAGAAGCTGCCATTGCATTGGAAAATGGGCATTGGCTTCGGGCTTGGCCTGCTGCTGGGGCTGATCGTGCACGCCGTCGGGCCGGGCATTCCCTGGCTGCCCGATGCTGCCCGCGCGGTGATGACCTACCTGACCACGCCGCTGTCGGGCCTGTTCCTCAACCTGATCTTCATGCTGATCGTGCCGCTGATCTTCTCGGCGCTGGTGATGGGCGTGTCGGAGATGGGCGACATCCGCTCGCTCGGCCGGATCGGCTGGAAGACGCTGGCCTACACCGTGCTGCTGTCGGGCATCGCGGTCGGCCTGGGCCTGGTGCTGGTGAACGTGCTCAAGCCGGGCGTGGGCGTGGACCCGGCCATGGCCCAGCAGCTGCTGCACGAGAACGTCGAGCGCAGCCGCGAGATCGTGGCCAACATCGGCGAACAGCCCAAGGGCATGGACATGCTGCTGTCGATCGTGCCCAGCAACGTGCTGGCGGCCGCTTCCAGCAACGGCGCGATCCTGTCGCTGATGTTCTTCGCGCTGATGTTCGGCATCGGCATGGTTTTGTCGCCGGATGAGAAGACCGCGCCGCTGCGCAAGGTCATCGAAGGCGTGTTCGAAGTCTCGATGACCCTGATCAACCTGGTCATCCGCCTGGCGCCGTACGCGGTGGCCTGCTTCATGTTCAACCTGGCCGCGATCTTCGGCTTCGACCTGCTGATCCGCCTGGGCGCCTACGTGGGCGTGGTGGTGCTGGCGCTGGCGCTGCACATGGTGGTGACCTACGGCGCGGCGGTGTGGCTGTCGGGGCGTTCGCCGCTGGCATTCTTCCGCGATACCCAGGAGGCCACGGTGATGGCGTTCTCCACCGCCTCCAGCAACGCCACCCTGCCGACCGCGCTGCGCGTGGCCGACCAGATGGGGCTGCCGCAGAAGGTATCGCGCTTCGTGCTCACCGTGGGCGCCACCGCCAACCAGAACGGCACCGCGCTGTTCGAGGGCGTGACGGTGATCTTCCTGGCGCAGTTCTTCGGCGTGGACCTGAGCATCACCCAGCAGCTGATGGTGATGGTGGTCTGCATCCTGGGCGGCATCGGCACGGCCGGCGTGCCGTCCGGCTCGCTGCCCGTGGTGGCCATGATCTGCGCCATGGTCGGCGTGGACCCGATGGGCATCGGCCTGATCCTGGGCGTGAACCACTTCCTGGACATGTGCCGCACCGCGCTCAACGTCACCGGCGACCTGGCCCTGACCACGCTGGTGGCGAAGGGTGAAAGTGATGATGGTCACACTTCCGGGCCCGTCGTACCCGGCAATTGATCGCGCACGGAATGCCATGGATACTGACCCCCGCGCATGGAAGGCGTCGGGGTTGGCGTCGTGCGGGGAAAGGAGTACTACAGATGAGGAAGTATCTGATCGCGGCCACGCTTGGCCTGCTGGCCTTCAACGCCAGCGCCAAGTCGGAATGCCCGAACTACAAGCAGGTCGGCAGCTATTTCGCGGGCCGTACGTTCACCAGCTGGGACGTGGTCCCGGTGAGCGCGGAGGTTGCCTACAAGCGCATCAAGATCGAAGGGGTGAAGTCGGGCCTGACCCTGAGGTCGGAAGACAAGGAATCCGGCCTGTTGATGTTCGAACAGAACGCGCAGGGCAGCAAAGGCCAGGTCACCCTGCCGTGGAACGTGGCCATTACCCCGGAAGGCCCGAACGCATCCAAGGTCGAGGTCACCAAGCTCACTCCCGGTGGCTACATGACCGGCGAGAAGTTCCAGCGTGAGTCCACCTGCGCGGTGATCAACGCGGCCACCGGCGAAAGCTGACCGCCCACGCCCGGATCCAAAGCGCCCCGCCTCGCGGGGCGCTTTTGTTGGTGTACGGCAGCCGTCTTCACGACCCTGACCGGCCTGACCCGGCCGGTGGACTATGGGACAATATGCCGCCCGCAGCTCCGCGGCCGCCTCCCGACCCCGACAGACTCATGACGCAGCCCACCCGCCGCCAGTTGGCCAACGCCATCCGCTTCCTTGCCGCCGACGCGGTCGAAACCGCCAAGTCCGGTCACCCCGGCATGCCGATGGGCATGGCAGATATCGCGGAAGTCCTCTGGAACGACTATCTCCGTCACAACCCGAACAATCCGAAGTGGTTCAACCGCGACCGCTTCGTGCTGTCCAACGGCCACGGCTCGATGCTGCAGTACGCGTTGCTGCACCTGAGCGGCTACGACCTGCCGATCGAACAGCTCAAGCAGTTCCGCCAGCTCGGTAGCAAGACCGCCGGCCACCCCGAACACCATGAAACCCCCGGGGTGGAAACCACCACCGGTCCGCTCGGCCAGGGCCTGGCCAACGCGGTCGGTTTCGCGCTGGCCGAAAAGCTGCTGGCCCAGCGCTACAACCGCCCCGAGCACGAGATCGTCGACCACCGCACCTGGGTGTTCCTGGGCGACGGCTGCCTGATGGAAGGCATTTCCCATGAAGCGGCATCGCTCGCCGGCACCTGGGGCCTGGGCAAGCTGGTCTGCTTCTGGGACGACAACCACATCTCCATCGACGGCAACACCGCCGGCTGGTTCACCGACAACACCCCCGAGCGTTTCGAAGCCTATGGCTGGAACGTGGTGCGCGGCGTCGATGGCCACGACCCGGACAGCATCAAGGCCGCCATCGACAGCGCGCTGGCGCAGGACGACAAGCCGACCCTGATCTGCTGCCGCACCACCATTGGTTTCGGTTCGCCGGGCAAGGCCGGCAAGGAATCCAGCCACGGCGCACCGCTGGGCAAAGATGAGCTGGAAGCCACCCGCAAGCAGCTGGGCTGGAACTACGGCCCGTTCGAGATCCCCGAAGAGATCTACGCCGGCTGGCGTGCCGGTGGTACCGGCACCGTGCGCCAGGCCGAGTGGGACCAGCAGTTCGACAAGTACGCCGCGCAGTTCCCGGCCGAAGCCGAAGAGCTGACCCGCCGTTCGAATGGCGAGCTGCCGGCCGATTTCGTCGCCAAGGCCGATGCCTACATCGCCCAGGTCCAGGCCGAAGGCCAGACCATCGCCTCGCGCAAGGCTTCGCAGCTGGCCATTGAAGCCTTCGCGCCGCTGCTGCCGGAGCTGGTGGGTGGTTCGGCCGATCTGGCGCACTCCAATCTGACCCTGTGGAAGGCCAGCAAGTCGGTCGCCACTGACGACCCGAATGCCAACTACGTGTACTACGGCGTGCGCGAGTTCGGCATGACCGCCATTGCAAATGGCCTGGCCCTGCATGGCGGCTTCATTCCGTTCGACGCCACCTTCCTGGTGTTCAGCGACTACGCCCGCAACGGCGTGCGCATGAGCGCGCTGATCCCGGCCCATGCCATCCACGTGTACACCCACGACTCGATCGGTCTCGGCGAAGACGGCCCGACCCACCAGCCGGTGGAGCACCTGGCCTCGCTGCGCTACATCCCGAACAACGATGTGTGGCGCCCGTGCGATGCGGTCGAATCGGCGGTCAGCTGGAAGGCGGCAATCACCCGCCAGGACGGCCCGAGCTGCCTGGTGTTCAGCCGCCAGAACCTGCCGCACCAGCCGCGCAGCACCGACCAGGTGGCACAGATCGCCCGGGGCGGTTACGTGCTGGCCGATGCCGAAGGCGGCGTGCCCGACGTGATCCTGATCGGTACCGGTTCGGAAGTGGGCCTGGCCGTGGCCGCCAAGGCCGAGCTCGACGCCGCCGGGATCAAGACCCGCGTGGTCTCGATGCCGTCCACCGATGTGTTCGAGCGCCAGGATGCGGCCTACCGTGAATCGGTGCTGCCCAACGCGGTGCGCAACCGCGTGGCGGTCGAAGCCGGCGTCACCGGTTTCTGGCGCCAGTACGTGGGCCTGGACGGTGCGGTGATCGGTATCGACACCTTCGGCGCATCGGCCCCGGCCGAAGCGCTGTACAAGCACTTCGGCATCACCACCGATGCGGTGGTGGCTGCTGCGAAGGCGCAGCTGGCCAGGTAAGGGCGAGCAACCGACGTAGTCCAGACGGCGCTTCCCGAAACGGAAGCGCCGTTTTCATTTGTCCGCGCTGCGTTACGCGGTGCGCGCCAAGCCCAACCGCACCAGACGCGCTTCAACTTTCTCGCCGAACTTCTTCGGCGCATCCAATCCCATCCGCTGCAGGTACACCACGTCGCCATCGCCGGCCGGCTGGGTAAACGCAGCCAGCACCGTGCGCAGCTTCGCGCCCGGGGTCTGGGTGTTCTGCTTCAACCAGCCCAATGCCTTTACCAGGTGCTGCTCCACTTCGGTGAAATCGCTGCCCAGCGGGTAATCGGGCAGGGCGCCGGACTGCCGGAACGGCGCCAGCGATGCACTCACCGCGGCGGCCGTATTGCGTCGTGCCCAATGCTCCGGCGCGACAAAACCATCCGCCAGCTTCTTCGAGGCCTTCGCCTTCTGCAGCAGGTTGGCCTGGAACGCCGCATCGGTGATCGCCGCCATGCCGGTCACACAGTCCTCGTCGGTGAGGTTGCGCAGGTCGGCGATGCCATATTCGTTGATGTAGATATCGCGCAGGTGGCGCGGAATCGTGGTGTGCCCGTAGTTCCAGCGCACGTTCGACTGCAGCGTGCCCTTGTCCTCGCGGGTCGCGCGGAACATCAGCGCGCTGCGTGCCTCGGGCAGCGCGTGCGCCATCGCCACGAAGTTGTACTGGCCGCCCACGCCGGAGACCACGCGCCCGTCTTCCAGCGCATCGGACACCGCCGCACCCAGCGCGGTGGCCATCATGCAGGAATTGAAGAAACGCGCATGCCTGCGCTGCAGCCGTTCCAGCGCTTCGTTGCCGCCATACAGCTGGTTGATCTCGCTGATCCGGCGCATGCCGATCGCGCGGGATTCCGCTTCCGGCAGGTCGCGCAGCCACTGGTAGAACTCCGGCGAGCCCAGGTAGAACGCGCCATGCAGGTATTCGCCTTCGGCGTCCAGCGTGGCGTGGTCGATGGTCAGCGTGCTGCCGCTTTCAATCCGCTCCATCAGCGCCAGGTCATTGTGCACCTTGCGTCGAATCACCCCGGTCTGCACCAGGCGGCGGAAGCCTTCGTTGAGCATCTCACTGCAGCCGTACAGACCCACCTCGAACGGCTCCAGGCCGCCGCATTCGAGCACCGTCGGGTGGCTGGCCAACGTCGGGTCCAGCGCGTGCAGGATCTGCCGGTAGCGGGCGTTGTCGGTGTGGCGCAGCACCAGCGCGTGGCTGATCGCATCGGCCAGCGTGCCGATGCCGATCTGCAGCGTGCCACCATCGCGGACCAGTGCGCTGGCATACAGCCCGATGGCGTAGTCCGCATCGCTGACCGGCTGTCGCGGCAGCCCGAACAGGGCCGGATACGGTGCCGGCGGCGTGATCACCAGGTCGAAGAAGGACACATCCACCGTGGCCGAGCCGCCCAGGTAGGGCAGCTGCGGATCGATCTCGGCAATCAGCAGCGGGCGCGGCAGGCCGCGCGCCAGCATGGCGTCGATCGTGTCCTGGGTGATGTCGTTGTTGCAGGACAGCGACAGGCGCCGGTCGTCGGGCCGCATCGCCACTTTCTGCACGATCGCGTGCGGCGCGCGCTGCGCCACCGCATCGGCGGCATGGGTGTAGTTGAGGCTGGTGTAGCCGCGCTGGGCCTGAGATGAACCCAGCAGCGCGCCGGACTGCATGTAGAACTCTTCCACCTGCACATGGTCGGGCAGGCGGTCGCGCACCATCGCATCGGCGTAGGCCAGGCGCGGGAAATCCTCGCCGAAATGGCGCGCCGCGAACGGTGCCATGAAGCGCGCCTCCAGCCCGCCGCCGGGCTTGGGCGGGTTCAACGACAGCGCGGTGTAGATCTGCAGCGGGCGCGACGGGTCGTTCTCGATCCGCGCATACAGCGCGTTGAGCAGCCGGTGCGGCTTGCCCAGTGCCAGCGGTGCGCCGATGCGCAGCGGCCCGTCAACACGCTGCAACAGCCAGTCGGTGGCAGCGTCCAGGTCGGTGAGATGCTCGGTCATTCGGCGTTCCTGCAAAGTCTTGAAAAGCATTACAGCACTTCCGGCTTGAACGGACCGCGACGCAGGGGCTTGACAGGGCCAAGGATTACGCGCGTAATCGATCCGTCGATTACGGATGTAAATGATGAGCCAGATCAGCGAAGCCGAAGCCGTTGTCATGGAAGTGCTCTGGAACCGGCACCCGCAGGGCGCCGACGAGGTGGTGGCGGCGCTGGCCGACCACGACTGGGCAGAACCCACCATCAAGACCCTGCTCAACCGCCTGCTTACCAAGGGCGCGATCAGCGCCAGCCGTGAGGGCCGCCGCTATCTGTACTCGCCGGTGCTGCAGCGGCAGGCCTGGGTGGCCGAACAGAGCAGCGGCCTGCTGGACAAGCTGTTCGCCGGCCGGGTCGCGCCGTTGGTGGCCCATTTCAGCGAACGCGGCGAGTTGAGCGCGCAGGACATCGCCGAACTGAAGAAGCTGATCCAGGAGCTGGACCATGACTGAGCTGCTGCAGGGAGTGCTGCTGGCAAGCATGTGGGTGTCGATCGCCGTGGTGCTGCTGGCCGCGCTGCGCCCGCTGCTGCGCCGGCTGGGCGGCGCACCGCTGGTGTACCGGAGCTGGTGGCTGCTGCCGCTGGTGCTGCTGGCACCGCTGTTGCCACTGCCCGGAGTGCCACTCGTCGAGGCCACGCCGGTGCACGCGCTGGGGGCTGCGCTGCGTGCGCCGGAGCTGCCCGCCGACGCGGTGCTGCGGCCGGCTATGCTGGTCGCGCTGTGGGCGGCCGGCGCACTGCTGGCCGGCATCCGCCAGTGGCGTGGCCAGCGCCGTTTCGAGCGTGGCATGGGCGCGCTTCACCCGCGAAGCGATGGCAGCTGGCAGGCCAGCGCCGATCCCGGCCTGCCGGCCCTGGTGGGCCTGTGGTCACCGCGCGTGGTGGTCGGCCCGGATTTCGACCTGCGCTTCAGCGCGGCCGAACGCGCGCTGATCCTGCAGCATGAATTCCAGCATCGCCGGCACGGCGATCACTGTGCCAATGCCGCGCTGGCACTGCTGCGCTGCCTGTTCTGGTTCCATCCGTTGTTGCCGTGGGCCTCGCGCCGCTTCCTGCGCGACCAGGAGCTGGCCTGCGACGCACGCACGGTCGACCCGTATCCGGCCTCGCGCCGGCTGTACGCCAACGCGCTGCTGAAGGCGCAGTTGGTCCACCCGGTTGCGCCCATGGCCTGCCACTGGCGTAGCCAACCGATGTTGAAGGAGCGAATTGCCATGATGAAGGAACACAAGCGCAGCGCGTTGCCGTGGGTGACCGGCCAGGTACTGGTGGTGGGGCTGTGCATGGGGCTGGGCGCGGTCGCCTGGGCCAGCCAGGCCGGCAGCGGCGGCAGCCCGGCGATCAGTGCCGAACCGTTCCAGTTCGCGCAGGAAGATGCGGCCAAGGCAGGGCTGGAGCGCCCGGTGACGATCGACAGGATGCCGCCGCCGAGCTATCCCGCCAGCGCGTTCGAAAACAACCAGAGCGGCGAAGTGGTGCTGCGGGTGGAGGTGGACGCACAGGGCAGGGTCAGCGATGTGCGCGTGCTCAGTGCCACCAACCCGGGCGTGTTCGACGCCGCGTCGATCGCTGCAGCCCGGCAGTGGACGTACCGTCCGGCGATGAAGGACGGCAAAGCGGTAGCGGGCGCGGTCCGCATTCCAGTGAACTTCGCCATGACTGAAACGGTGACCGGCCAGTGAGGTGGCCGCTGCCTGCGTCGGTTGCGCTCGTGGTGGGGGCGGCTGGCTGTGCCGGCCACGACCGCCTCACCACGGTGGATTCACGGGCCGAAACGGTCGGCCACCAGCGGCTGCGGGTTGACGCGACGGGAGGGTCAGGGCAGGTGGAGGCTTACACGCTCAAACCCAGCGAGGGCTACCGGATGCCGCAACTGTATGCGGCGCCGGACCCGGTGCTGGGGGAGCGCGATCCGCGCCGGGAGTTGCCGCCCACCACGGTCTGCCTGCAGGTGGTGGTGAGCGCCGACGGCGCGGTGGAACGCAGCGTGCCGGTGAGTGATCGCAGTGAGTGCATTGCCGGCGCTGCCGCCGAAAACCGGGTGCTGGTGGAAGCGGCACAGGAAGCGGTCGCGATGTGGCGCTACTCGCCTGCGGCGGTCTGCCACTTCGCGGCAGGCCACGCGCCGGCCGACCGCAGCGACTGTCGCGATGCCGAGCGGGTGGAGCCGGTGGCGGTGAGCCTGTTCTACGCTTTCACGTTCGAGATCGTGCACGGCCAGCACACGGTGAAGACGCGGTAAAACCACGCGCTGCGCGGTTTTACGCCCCGCCCTGGATGTTCGCCTTTACCGACGGGTGCATCAACTTCGGCTCGGCAAGCGTGGCGTCGCGCGCTTGCCGGGTCGCTACGAACGCCGCCTCGCTCACCCCGTCATGCAGGTGGATGTTGTGTGCGCGCTGCTCGCCGATGGTGGTTTCATTGGCGACCGCGCGCCCGCCTGGGCCGTAGTCGTGGCAGATGAACACCCGGGTGGCATCGGGCAGGGCAAGCAGGCGTTGGATCGAGCGGTACAGCAGGCCGGCGTCGCCCCCGGGAAAATCACAGCGTGCGGTTCCGCCATCGGGCATGAACAGCGAATCGCCGGTGAACAGGGCATCACCGATCCGGTACGCCACGCTGTCGCTGGTATGTCCGGGAACGGCAATGACCTCCGCTGCGATGTCACCCACGGCAAAGCGCTCGCCATCGGCGAACAGATGGTCGAACTGCGAGCCGTCGGTGGGCACGTCCAGGCCATAGCGCGGAGCGAACGTGCGCTGTACCTCCACAATGCCGTCGCCCATCGCCAGCGTCGCCTGCGGCCATTGCTGCTTCAGCCAGCGCCCAGCGCTGACATGGTCGGCATGCGCATGCGTTTCCAGCAGCCAGCGCACCTCGAGCGCGTGGCCGCGCACATGCGCCAGCAGCGGCTGCAGCGCACCGGACCCGACCGCGTCGGTGTCCGGGTCGTAATCCAGCACCGGGTCGATCACCGCCGCCTGCCGGGTGGCCGGGTCATGCACCACGTAACTGAAGGTGTTGCTGTCCGGGTGGAAGAAACTGGCGACGTGCGGTGCCATGGTGAAACCTCAGCGCTTACCCAACGTGTCGTTGAGCAGCACCGCCAAGCGTTCCCCGGCCAGGCGCAGTTCGCTTTCGGCGACCGGCAGGTACGTGGCGGTGTACTCGGGCGCCAGCGTACGCTGGGCCGGGTAAACGCCAGGTGCAATGGCGATGCGGCAGCTGGCCTCGGCCCACTGCACCGCATCGGTGCCGATCGCCGAGCGCTTGCCCACCTTCGGCGCCTTCAGCGCGGCCAGGCGCTGGGTATAGGCGTCATCGTCCAGCTTGAGCGTGTTCAGCATGCCGCTGTCCCACAGCGAATGCAGGTTGGTGCCGCGCCCGTTGAACTGCACCTGGAAGTCATTGCCGCCCTTGTCATGGCCGTAACCGGCATGCATGGGCTGGTGGATGTCGCCGACGAAATGCACGACGAACTTGAGTGCCTGCGCGCGTTCGGCATCGGGGCGGCTGCGGTCGCCGAGGATGGCGGTCTGGGTCTTCAACGCTTCCACCACGCAGTTGCCATTGCGGCAGTTGCGCTCGACCTCGTAGTGGCAATCATCTTCGCCGATGTTGACGTAATGCCAGCCGGCCGAACGCTTGCCAAGCCCGGGATCCTTGGCGCGCAGTTCATCGGCCCACGGCGCAATGGAGGCCAGGGTGGCGCCCGGTTCGGTGGCCAGCAGCCGCGCCACTTCGGCGCGGGTCTGCGGAGACAGCTTGGCATCGGCCACGCGGGCCACCAGGCGGTGGCCCTGCGCGCCCCAGGCCAGGGCGTCGGTGGAAACCAGGACAAGCGCTGCTACCAGCGCAGAGGAGCACAACAGGGAGGAAATCTTCATCCGCCCATTCTACCGGCGCCACCTGCACCGGACATGTTCTGGATCTGGCTGTCCGCGCCTCCTACAACGCGCGTGCGGGCGGGAAGGCAAGCGACGGGGCTACTACCCTCCGCGAATGCCGCGCCGTGCGCCCGGTCGACGGCATTGGATCATTGGCAGCTTCAGCGACCTGCGCCGGACCGACCGGCAGGGCCGCGGTGATCTGCGGCAACGGCTGGGACTGCCGTTGCGGTTGCAGCCACCCGCGCAGGAGCCGCAGCAGCGGCGCAAACTTTTCCCTTTCGTAGGGCGAGAAGACAGCGACGGCGGCGGACAGATGGTCGGTCGCAGCGGCCACCCACGCCGGATCGGGCCCCGCCGACAGCAGTGCGGCGACCGTTTCCAGGTGCGCCTCACGCATGGCCAGCGCCAACGGGCTACGCTCGGGGCTGGGCCCTTCGTGCAGCCGTAGGGAACCTGCCGGCGCATGCCGCATCAACAGCCACACCATCGCAGCGTGACCGCGGGCTGCAGCCAGTTGCAGTAGATCGTTGTTTGCCGGGTCCAACCTCAGTCCACTCTCCAGCAGATAGGTGGCAAGGTCGACGCGATTCCAATGCACCGCCGTGGCCAGTACCGAATGAAAGTCCACCGCCTGCACCGCCGTGCCCATGTCGGCGGCGAGCGTGACCTGCGCCTTCCAGTGCGCATGCAGGCGGAGGAACATGTCGGTCTGTCCGTTGACGACCAGCCACTTGAAATCGGTTGTCTTCACGCTGGCGCCGGCCTCGATCAGCAGTTCCGCGCAGCGCTTACGGGAATGCCTGAGTGCCAGGCCCAACGCGGTGTCGCCGTAGTGCGGGGAGATCCGATCCAGGTCGATCTTGCCGGCAGCGGCGTCCAGCAGCGCCTTCAGTCGTTCCGGCTTGTTGGCCATGACAGCCAGATGCACCGCACCGTAGGCGCCTGCGTTCGGGTTGCCGTCGTGGGTGTTGCCCATCACCAGCTTCTTGATGATCGCAACGCTGGACGGTTTGAACAGGTAGTCGCGGGCCGATGTCCGCGTGTCGACATGGCAGCGCATTTCCAGTGCCGTATACGGTGCTGGACGGGGAGTGGCGGCGATCTCCATCCGCTGTTCGGCATTTCGTTTGAGTCCGCTGCTGAAGGCTTCCACATGACTGGAACACCACACCCCTAGCGTGTTGACCAAGGTACTCAACGCGGTGTCGCCGGTCGTACGATGGCCAAGCAGATCGAAGCTGGGCAGGACGTAGGTGGTCAATGCCCGCTCCGCGCCAGTGCCCGTGTTGGCCGGCGCAAGCGCGGTGTCGTGCAGACGCACGAGGCCGGTGGGCGGTGCGGCGATGGCGCGCGCAAGCGTATTGCGCAGGCCCGAGAAGGCACTTGCCGTAGTGCCGCGTGCAGGGGCATCCGGCGTGGCGGCAACGGCAGCAGGCGGTATCGCAACAGCGGCTGCTTCCGGCAGCTCCGACCGGACCTGATCGGTCTGGCCGGCCAGGGCCTGCTCGATCCTCTCGATCTGGCTGCGGCACTGGGCGCGCGCCAGTGCGTCGTGCAGCGTCGCGTGCTCCTGCTTCAACAGGGTCAGCGCACAGCGCATGCCCTCTATTTCGGATCCGGACAGTTGCTCCAGCTCCCCGATCTGCGTGGCGTCGGTGACCTGTTCGATCTGGATGCTGCGATTGGGGAGCGGCACGCCGCGCGTCCGCGTCGGCGCTGGGGGATTGCAGACATCACGGATCTGGCGCATGGCAGGGGACATCTGTCTGCCGAGCTGGGCCAGGCCGACGGCCAGGCCGGACAGGGTGGGACGCGCACGCACGGCGGTGTGGGTGGAGATTCGATCCATAGTGATTCCAGGAAGACCAAGCGAAATGGAGGAGACGCCGATGGGAGGCGGCGTCGCATGGTCCCGGCACGGATGTAGATCAGCGATGAATCGTTGCAGCTTCCGTCAACGCGCAGGGATGCTGCACGTGACGGAACAGGCGTGGGTCTCGGATCGGGACCCGTGCAAGTGGGCGACGCCGATGCCGTGATTGATGCTGTTTATCGAAATGATCGTTCTCATTGAAGCGACGATGAACGATGGCGGCGCGAGGCGCTAAAAAAATCCCCGGCCAAGGCCGGGGAAATGCGTTGCTGCGAGGTTGGGAGCGGCGTAGACCGATCGGTCAGAACTTGAACACGTAGGACACGCCGTAGGCCAGCGGGTCGATCTTGACGGTGCCCAGCTTGGTGCCATCGAGCTTGACGTCGCTGTCGATGTCGATCCAGCGCACGTCGACGCGCAGGGCGCCCTTGTCGGCGATGGCGAAGTCGACGCCGGCGTGTGCGGCCAGGCCCCACGAGTCTTCCAGCTTGAGGCTGCTGCCGGCCAGGGCGCCGCCGGTTTCTTCGCTGAAGAAGGTGGTGTAGTTCAGGCCGGCGCCGAGGAACGGGGACACCTTGCCCTTGCTGTTGAAGTGGTACTGCAGGGACACCACCGGCGGCAGGTGCTTGGTGCTGCCCACGCGGCCCAGGCCGTCGATGTTGATGTCGTGCTTGAACGGCAGGGCGGCCAGAAGCTCGATGCCCAGGTTGTCGGCGATGAAGTATTCGCCTGTGATGGTGGGCTTGATGTCGCTGTCGACGTCGACCTTGAGGCCGCCGGCCAGGGTGCCGTTGTTGGACTTGGGGGCCACCTGGTGCACGCCGGCGGCCAGGGTCCAGTCGCCCTTGGACTGGGCCATGGCGGGGCTGGCGGCCAGGGCGAGGGCGGCGGCAAGGCTGGCGGGCAGGAGGAGGGAGGGGGTGCGCATGGTGCGTTCTCGTGGCGGGGTGGAATGGGGCCAGTTTTCCCGTCCGGGCCTTGGCGCGCCTTGATCCGGATCAATCCACGATTTTTACGGGTGTAACCGCTTCCCATCCCGATCCCGGGGGCCGGGGTGGGTCGGGCTTTGCTAGAATGGCGGCCCTTTCCATCGGCGCCGCTCTGTCGCGGCTGCAGGAGCTTGTGAACATGGCAATCAAGGTTGGCATCAACGGTTTCGGTCGCATCGGGCGCAACGTGCTGCGTTCGGCGGTGCTGAATTTCGGTAATGACATCGAAATCGTGGCCATCAACGATCTGCTGGAGCCGGATTACCTGGCGTACATGCTGAAGTACGACTCGGTGCATGGCCGCTTCAAGGCAGACGTGGAAGTATCGGGCAGCGACCTGCTGGTGAACGGCAAGAAGATCCGCCTGACCCAGGAACGCGATCCGGCCAACCTGAAGTGGGACGAGGTCGGCGTGGACGTGGTGATCGAGTCCACGGGCCTGTTCCTGACCAAGGAAACGGCGCAGAAGCACATCGATGCGGGCGCGAAGAAGGTGATCCTGTCGGCACCGTCGAAGGACGATACGCCGATGTTCGTGTTCGGTGTGAACGACAAGACCTATGCGGGCGAGGCAATCATCTCCAACGCGTCGTGCACCACCAACTGCCTGGCGCCGCTGGCCAAGGTGATCAACGACAAGTGGGGCATCAAGCGTGGCCTGATGACCACCGTGCATGCCGCTACTGCGACGCAGAAGACCGTGGATGGTCCGTCGAACAAGGACTGGCGTGGTGGCCGCGGCATCCTGGAAAACATCATTCCGTCGTCGACGGGTGCGGCCAAGGCCGTGGGCGTGGTCATTCCGGAGCTGAACAAGAAGCTCACCGGCATGAGCTTCCGCGTGCCGACCTCGGACGTGTCGGTGGTCGACCTGACGGTGGAGCTGGAGAAGGAAGCTACGTACGCCGAGATCTGCGCGGAAGTGAAGGCGCAGAGCGAAGGCGCGCTGAAGGGCATCCTGGGCTACACCGAAGACAAGGTCGTGGCGACCGATTTCCGCGGTGAAACCCACACGTCGGTGTTTGATGCCGACGCCGGCATCGCCCTGGACAGCACGTTCGTGAAGCTGGTGTCCTGGTACGACAACGAGTGGGGCTATTCGAACAAGTGCCTGGAAATGGCCAAGGTCGTCGCCGCGAAGTAATCGCTGCGTACGGACCTGAAAGAACGGCGGACTTCGGTTCGCCGTTTTTTTTGTTCTCGGTAGGTGCCGACCGTTGGTCGGTACTTGCCGGCGCTTCATATCGCCGGCCTTCGTCCGGCTGCTGATGTAGTTGTGCGAACAGCCGCTGCCTGCAGGACCTCTGGCCAGGGCCGGCGGGTACGGGGGTACGGGACACGCCGTGAACCCGTCCATGGGGGCTCGTAGAAAACATCCATGTTTTCTACGGTCCCGTACCCCCGCACCCGCCGACCCTCCGATGGTCACCGGTGGCCATGGGAAAGCGGGGGGCATGGCGCCTTGGACCGCTGTTCCCCCCGATTCAGTTAGCATGGCTCCGCTGCCGCTGGCGCCTTGCTTGTCATGGCTGCCGGTGGCGTTCCCTTGAGGATGACGCGGAATGGAAGCTTTGATTGTCCTGGCGGTACTGGTGCTGTTGGCCGTGCCGGTGTTGCTGATCGTGGCGTTGGTGATGATTTCCGGGCTGCGCCGAAGGGTGGCTGCCTTGGAGCAGGCACGTGGCGACAGTGCCCAACCGGCGGCCCAGCCGGCGGTGAGTGCTGCATGGGAAGAGCGCCCGTATGCGCCGACCCCGGTGGCTGCGCCGGCGCCTGCCCCTGAGGTGCCGCTGACCGACCCAGGGCCGGTGCCCGAGCCGTTTGCTGCGGCTGCGCGGGTTGCACCGCCGCCGCTGCCCTCCGCTGCTGTCTCCGAACCCGAACCCGAACCCTTCGTGCCGCCGCCGCCACGTGGGCCGGACCTGGGCGAGCGGATCGTGGGGACGATCAAGCGCTGGTTCACCGAGGGCAACGTGCCGGTGAAGATCGGCATGCTGGTGCTGCTGGCGGGCGTGGCGGCGCTGCTGAAGTACGCGAGCGACCAGGGCTGGCTCAATGCGCCGATCGAGCTGCGGCTGGCGGCGATTGCGGCCGGGGCGCTGGCGGGGCTGGTGTTCGGCTGGGTGCAGCGCGAGCGCCGGCGGATGTTTGCGCTGGCGTTGCAGGGCGGGGCGATTGGCATCCTGCTACTGACGATCTTCGCGGCGTTCAAGCGCTATGAGCTGATCGATCCGGGTATCGCGTTCGCGCTGAGCATCGTGCTGATTGCGGGCATGGGGGTGCTGGCGGTGGTGCAGAACTCTCGCACGCTGGCAGTGCTGGGTATCCTGGCCGGGTTCATGGCGCCGATCTGGCTGTCCACCGGCAGCGGCAACCATGTGGCGCTGTTTTCGTACTACGCGGTGCTCAATGCGGCCATCCTCGCCATTGCGTGGTGGCGGCCGTGGCGTGCCCTCAACCTGCTGGGTTTTGTGTTTACGTTTGGCATCGGCACCACGTGGGGGGTGCTGCAGTACAACGCGGACAAGTTCGCCAGTACCGAGCCGTTCCTGCTGCTGTTCTTTGCGTTCTACCTGGTCATTCCCATCCTGTACGCGCGCCGCCAGCCGGCGGAGAAGCGCGATCTGGTGGATGGCAGCCTGGTGTTTGGCACGCCGCTGATCGCGTTCTCGCTGCAGGCGGGCATGCTGCATGACGACCGGCTGCTGCTGGCGCTGTGCGCGCTGGGGGTGGCGGCGTTGTACGCGGGCCTGGCGTGGGCGCTGATCCGGCGGCCGCGCTATGCGGCGTTGGGTCAGTCGCATGCGGTGCTGGCGGTGGGCTTTGCCACGCTGGCGGTGCCGTTGGCGTTGTCGGCACGTGCCACGGCCAGTGTGTTCGCGCTGGAAGGCGCGGCGCTGGTGTGGCTGGGCCTGCGCCAGCAGCGCCTGCTGCCGCAGATCGCCGGCGCGCTGCTGCAGCTGGGTGCTGCGTTCGGCTTCGTGGTGGGGGCCGATTACTGGTTCAACGACGCCACGGCCATCGCCAACCCGACCTTCATGAGCGGGTTGCTGCTGGCGCTGGCCGGGTTTGCGTCGGCCTTCAGCTACCGCCGTGCCGGCCGCGACGCGCCGGCCATCGTGTACTACCTGTGGGGCCTGCTGTGGTGGCTGGGTGGCGCCAGCCATGAGATCACCCGCTTCGTTGCGTTCGACAGCCGCCCGGATGCGTTGCTGGTCGTGGTGGCCGTCACCGCATGGATCGCGGCGGAGGCGCACCGGCGCATGCCGGCGCGCGCGCTGGTGTTGACCACGCTGGCCATGCTGCTGTGCGCGTTCCCGCTGGCGCTGTGGCAGGTGGACATCCACCGCCAGCCGTTCGCCGGGTACGGCGCGCTGGCCTGGGCGGTGTTCGCGGTGCTTGGCGTGCGCAGCCTGTGGTGCCTGCGCGGCGGCCAGGACCGTGCGGCGGTGGCGGCGCAGTTCATCTGGTGGCTGCTGTGGCCGACGGTGCTGTCGCTGGCTGCATCGTGGCTGGCCGACCGCTTCGAGCTGGCCCAGGGCTGGGCGCTGGCGGCGACGTTGCTGCCGTGGCTGGCGGTGGTGTTCATATCGCTGCAGCGCTGGCGCTGGTTGACGGTGCCGCTGGGCGAGCGCTTCAACGTGGCGCGCCCTGCGTTGCAGTGCACGCTGTTTGCGGTGCTGGGGCTGGCGTGGATTGGCTTCCTGTTTGCCCCGGGCGCGGCGTGGCCGCTGCCGTGGGTGCCCGTGTTCAACCCGTTGGAGCTGGCGCAGCTGGCCGTGCTGGCGTTGCTGGCGCGGTGGCTGTGGCGCGGCGATGCGCCCGCAGCGCTGCAGGCTCGCCGGGTGCCGCTGCTGGCGCTGGCCGGTTTCGTTGCGCTGACCAGCATCACCCTGCACGCGGTGCATCACTGGGGCGGGGTGTCGTGGAACGGGCGGCTGTGGTCGTCCACGCTGGCACAGACCAGTTTGACGGTGGTGTGGAGTGTGCTCGGCGTGATCAGCTGGGTGTGGGGTTCGCGCCGCGGGCAGCGCGCCCTGTGGCTGGTGGGTGCAGTGCTGATGGGCGTGGTGCTGGCCAAGCTGGTGCTGATCGACCGGCAGCACCTGGGCAACCTGCTTGGTATTTCTTCCTTCATCGCCTACGGCCTGCTGTGCACGGTCGTGGGTTATCTGGCGCCGGCTCCGCCGCGCGCGCCGGACCCCATCGTGGAGCCGCAGCCGTGACCCTTCTTCATCGTGTAATCGCCATCGTGTCGCTCGCCGTGGCCACGCCCGCGCTGGCGGCCGATGCGCGCCAGGACTTCCGCGAGCAGTGGTCGCTGCAGCTGTCTGCCGCGCAGGCCGGTGCCTACCGGCTGATGCTGGGCGAGGCGCAGTACCGCAGCGCGGTGTCGCCCCAGTTGGCCGATGTGCAGGTGTTCAATGCGCAGGGCCAGGCCCTGCCGTCGGCGCTGTTCTCGGCCGACCAACCGCTGGCGCAGGCGGCCGAATGGCAGGCGCTGCCTTGGTTCCCGCTGCCGGCGCAGGGCGGTAGCGGCGGCGACGATCTGCAACTGCTGACCGAACGCAACACCGATGGCAGCGTGCGCCGCGTGGAAGCCCGCCTCGGCCGCAGCGTGGGTAACGCATCGCCGGGTGGCTGGCTGGTCGACGCCAGCGCGCTGCGCACCGGCGTGCAGGCCCTGCGCCTGGATTGGGAGGCGCCGCAGGCGCTGCAGGTGCGCGTGCGGGTGGACGCCAGCGACGACCTGCGCGACTGGCAGCGCGTGGCCGACGACGTGCCGCTGGTGGATCTGCAGCACGACGGCCGCCGGCTGCAGCAGCGCCGTATCGAGATAGGCCGCCAGGCGAAGTATTTCCGCATCGTGCCCACCGGCGGCGATGCGCTGCCGGCGCTGTCGGCGGTGCAGGCCGAACGCGTGGCCACGGCGCAGGCAATCGCGTGGCAGTGGCGCGCGCTGAGCGGTGCCGCAGGCAAGCCGGGGGAGTTCGAATACACCCTCGATGGCCGCTTCCCGATCGCGCAGGTGGACATCGCCACGCCGGACAACAGCGTGGTGCAGTGGACCCTGCTCAGCCGCGACGATGCCAACCAGCCCTGGCAGGTCCGCGCAGGGCCGTGGGTGGCCTACCAGCTGCAGGACACCGACGCGCGCCGGCAGTCGCAGACCCAGTCGCTGGCCGTGCCCACGCGGGACCGCTTCTGGAAGCTCACCGCCGCGCAGGGCACGGCGGCGATGCCGGCGCCCACCTTGAAGCTGGGCTACCAGCCCGAGGCGCTGGTGTTCCTGAGCCAGGGCGAGCCGCCCTACAGCGTGGCCGCCGGCAGCGTGCGCGCGGCGCGTACCGATGCCCCGGTGGGCACGGTCATCGCACGCCTGCGCGAGCAGCAGGGCGCGCAGTGGCAACCGGCGCTGGCCACGGTGCAGGGCGCCGCGCAGCCGCTCGGCGGCGACGCGGCCGTGCAGCCGGTACGCGACTGGAAACGCTGGCTGCTGTGGGGCCTGCTGGTACTGGGGGTGCTCATCGTCGGCGGCTTCGCGGCCAGCCTGCTGCGACAGTCTGGCCGTGCCAGGGAGTGACGACCAACGGTCGTCACCTACCTGGCGGTTTCCCGTTGCGACCGTTGGTCGTTACGCGCCGAGGGGCCGTTACAATGGGCGTCTGCGCCGTGCGCGGCGCCCTTTCCTTTTCCGCCAAAGAGTTGCTGCCCCATGTCCATCGTTCGCATGACCGACCTCGACCTTTCCGGCAAGCGCGTGCTGATCCGCCAGGACCTGAACGTGCCGATCGAAAACGGCCGCATCACCTCCGAGCAGCGCATCACTGCATCGCTGCCGACGTTGAAGCTGGCGCTGGAAAAGGGCGCGGCGGTGATGGTCACCTCGCACCTGGGCCGACCCCAGGAAGGCGTCTGGAGCGAAGCCGAGTCGCTGGCCCCGGTGGCGCTGCGCCTGTCGCAGCTGCTGGGCGTGAACGTGCCGCTGGTGCGCGATTGGGTCGACGGCGTGGACGTGGCCCCGGGTTCGATCGTGCTGCTGGAAAACTGCCGCATGAACGTGGGCGAGGGCAAGGATGACGAAGCCCTTTCGCGCAAGTACGCCGCGCTGTGCGATGTGTTCGTGATGGATGCCTTCGGCACGGCGCACCGCGCCCAGGCCTCCACCCACGGCGTGATCCGCTTCGCCCCGGTCGCCGCCGGTGGCCCGCTGCTGATGGCCGAGCTGGACGCACTGGCCAAGGCACTGCTGGCTCCGGCGCAGCCGCTGCTGGCGATCGTGGCCGGCAGCAAGGTCAGCACCAAGCTGGAGTTGCTGGCCAACCTGGTCGGCAAGGTCGACCAGCTGATCGTGGGGGGCGGCATCGCCAACACCTTCATCGCCGCCGCCGGCTATCCGGTGGGCAAGTCGCTGTACGAGCCGGACCTGCTGGAGACCGCGAAGAAGATCGTGGCCGATGCCAAGGCACGTGGCGCCGATATTCCGCTGCCGACGGACGTGGTGGTGGCCAAGCAGTTCCTCCCGGATGCCGAAGCCACCGTCAAGGCGGTTGCTGACGTGGCCGAAGACGACCTGATCCTGGATATCGGCCCGCAGACCGCCCAGCACTACGCCGGGTTGATCGCCAAGGCCGGCACCGTGGTCTGGAACGGCCCGGTCGGCGTGTTCGAATTCGAATCCTTCAGCCACGGCACCCAGGCGCTGGCCCAGGCCATCGCCAGCTCGCCGGCGTTCTCCATCGCCGGTGGCGGCGACACCCTGGCTGCGGTCGACAAGTACGACATCGCCGACCAGGTCAGCTACATCTCCACCGGCGGTGGCGCCTTCCTCGAGTTCCTCGAAGGCAAGACCCTGCCGGCAGTGGCCGCGCTCGAAGCCCGGGGCAACTGATGGCAATGGCATCGGGGATGGCGCCGACTGGGCGCCACTTCGATGAACGCCGGGACACGCTGTTCTTCGACCTCGACGGCACCCTGATCGACTCTGCGGTGGGCATCACCCAATGCGTGGCGCATGCGCTCACGGAAATGGGGCGCCCAGTGCCGCCGCAGGAGGAACTGCGGCGCTGGATCGGCCCGTCGCTGCGCACCAGCTTCGCGCCGTTGTTCGACGATCCGGCCCAGGTGGAGCAGGCGGTGACGTATTACCGCGAACGCTTCGACGTGGTCGGCTGGCGTGAGCACGAGGTCTACCCGGGCATCGGCCAGGTCGTCCAGGCGCTGCACGCCCGCGGCCACCGGCTGGCGATCGTCACCGCCAAGAACGAGCCGCATGCGCGGCGCATCGTCGAGCACCTGCCGTTTGGCGCGTGCTTCGAGGATGTCATCGGCGCCACCCCGGACGGCAGCCGCAGCGAAAAGCCCCAGCTGGTGGCCGAAGCGCTGCGGCGGCTGATGCTGCCGGCGGCGCAGTGCTGGATGATCGGTGACCGGCGCATGGATATCGAAGGCGCGCGCCACCACGGCATGCGCAACATCGGCGTGCTGTGGGGCTTTGGCGGTGCCGAAGAACTGCAGGCGGCGGGCGCGGGGAACCTGGCCGCGACCCCCGATGCGCTGCTGTCGTTGATCGATTGAACATCGCGGCGGCGCTCCGTACGCCGCCGCATGTCGTGACCCGGTCCGGTCCTGTCTTGAGCGGTCCGGATGGACTGTCTGCAGGACATCGGCGAAACCCAGACGCGACAATGCTGTAAACGTATTCATGGGACGTGAAGGGTGTGCTAATTTCAATCCTTTCCCGGGAGCCCTTTAACCATGATTGAGCGTCAGCGCCGTACGAAGATCCTTGCCACCCTCGGACCGGCAACCGACCCGCCGGGCGTGCTGGAGGATCTGTTCCGCGCCGGCGTGAACGTGGTCCGCCTCAACTTCAGCCACGGTGACCCGTCCGGCCAGGCCAAGCGCGCCGCCGACGTGCGCGCCGCCGCACAGCGCGTGGGCGTGGAAGTGGGCATCCTGGCCGACCTGCCGGGCCCGAAGATCCGCATCGAGCGTTTCACCGAAGGCAAGATCCACCTCAAGGCGGGCGACCGCTTCGACCTGGTCGCCTCGGCCAATGCGCCGGCCGGCGACACCACCCAGGTGGGCGTGAGCTACCTGGGCCTGCCGCAGGACGTGGTGGCCGGTGACGTGCTGCTGCTCGACGACGGCCTGATGCAGCTGCAGGTGGTTGAAGTGCAGGGCGAGCGCATCGTCAACACCGTGCTCAACGATGGCGTGCTGTCCGACCGCAAGGGCCTGAACAAGCAGGGCGGTGGCCTTTCGCTGGGCGCGCTGACCGAACGCGACAAGGAGCTGATCGGCATCGTGGCCAAGATCGGCGTGGATTTCATCGCCGTGTCCTTCTGCCGCAACGCGCAGGACATGAACGATGCCCGCGCCATCGCCGAATCGCACGGCTGCTACGCCGCGCTGGTCTCCAAGATCGAGCGCACCGAAGCCATCGAGAACCTCGAAGAAATCGTCGACGCCAGCGATGTGGTGATGGTGGCGCGCGGTGACCTGGGCGTGGAAATCGGCGATGCCGAACTGCCGGGCCTGCAGAAGAAGATCATCAAGGCCTCGCTGGCCCAGAACAAGGTGGTGATCACCGCCACCCAGATGCTGCAGTCGATGGTCGAAAGCCCGATCCCGACCCGCGCCGAAGTGCTGGACGTGGCCAACTCGGTCATCGACGGTACCGATGCGGTGATGCTGTCGGCCGAAACCGCCGCCGGCGCCTACCCGGTGAAAGCCGTGGAAGCCATGGCGCGCATCTGCCTGGGTGCCGAACGCCAGTTCCAGACCGAAACCGATTTCGGCGCCTCGCCGCGCAACCTGGAACGTGCCGACCAGGCCATCGCCATGGCCACCATGTTCCTGTCCCAGCACGTGGGCGTACGCGCGATCGTGGCGATGACCGAATCCGGTGGCACCGCCCGTTACCTGTCGCGCTTCCGCGCCTCGGCCCCGGTGTTCGCGGTGACCCGCCACGACGGTGCCCGCCGCCAGATGGCGCTGATGCGCGATGTGTTCCCGATCAACTTCGACAGCCGCGGCTTCACCCCGCGCGAAGCCGCACGCGGCAGCATCCGCCTGCTGGTGGAAGCCAACCAGCTGCAGGCCGGCGACCGCGTGGTGTTCACCAGCGGCGAGCACATGGAAACCCATGGCGCCACCAACACCCTGCGCCTGCTGGAAGTAGGTGAAGACGGCCGCGCCAGCGGCTTGGGCGACCTGTAAGGAACGCCGGACGCTGGGTCGCACGCCGACCCAGCGGTCCACCCGTTCACATTGAAAGCGCTTCCATCCCCCATGAACGGCCAGTTCACGGGAGGGGACCGCTATAATCGTGTTTTTCCCGCACCCGCCACAGGAAATACATGAGCATCGAACAGCTGGCCGAAACCGCCCAGGCCATGGTCGCCCCGGGCAAGGGCATCATCGCCATCGACGAATCCACCGGTACCATCGCCAAGCGCTTCGCCAGCGTGGGCATCGAGAACACCGAAGAGAACCGTCGTGCCTATCGCGAGCTGCTGCTGACCACGCCGAAGCTCAACGAGCATATTTCCGGCGCGATCCTTTACGACGAAACCATCCGCCAGTCCACCAAGGACGGCGTGCCGTTCGCCAAGTACATGGCCGACAACGGCATGATCCCGGGCATCAAGGTCGACAAGGGCGCCCACCCGCTGGCCGGCTGCCCGGGCGAGCTGGTCACCGAAGGCCTCGACGGCCTGCGTGAGCGCCTGCAGGAGTACTACAAGCTGGGTGCGCGTTTCGCCAAGTGGCGTGCGGTGATCAACATCGGCGAAAGCATTCCGTCGGGTACCTGCATCGAGTCCAACGCCCATGCGCTGGCCCGTTACGCCGCGCTGTGCCAGGAATG
>Ga0160441_100286_pt1 | contig 47334 bp, 40 predicted proteins | sample HID1971K_E1MG_FD_108260 | JGI IMG/M metagenome (GOLD analysis project Ga0160441, IMG submission 108260) | Enriched millipede-associated microbial communities from UW Madison campus, WI, USA - HID1971K_E1 MG | ecosystem: Host-associated > Arthropoda: Insects > Digestive system > Unclassified ... | reverse complement strand
CTGGCCATACACCTGTGTTGCCTGGGCCGGCCCTCTCCCGGCACAAGCCCGCTCCCATAGTGTATTCAGGTCATCTCGAACAACCCTGCCGCCCCCATCCCGCCGCCGATGCACATCGCCACCACCACATAACGCACCCCGCGCCGGCGCCCTTCGAGCAGCGCATGCCCCACCATCCGCGCCCCTGACATGCCAAACGGATGCCCAATGGCAATCGCGCCGCCATTCACATAACGAGGATCTGTGGGCCAATCCTGTGTGGGAGCGGGCTTGTCCCGCGAACCAGGGCGAAGCCCTGGCCATACACCTGTGTTGCCTGGGCCGGCCCTTTCGCGGGACAAGCCCGCTCCCATAGGGTGTTCAGGTCAGCTCGAACAACCCGGCCGCCCCCATCCCGCCGCCGATGCACATCGCCACCACCACATAACGCACCCCGCGCCGGCGCCCTTCGAGCAGCGCATGCCCAACCATCCGCGCCCCCGACATGCCAAACGGGTGCCCAATGGCAATCGCCCCGCCATTCACATTCAACCGGTCAGCCGGAATCTCCAGGGCCTCACGGCACTGCAGCACCTGGCAGGCAAACGCCTCGTTGATCTCCCACAACCCGATATCCGCCACCGTCAGCCCGAACCGCTTGAGCAGCCTGGGCACCGCCAGCACCGGCCCGATCCCCATCTCCTGCGGCGCGCAGCCTGCCACGGCAATGCCGCGGTAGATGCCCAATGGCGTCAACCCACGCCGCTTCGCTTCGGCGCGGCTCATCAACAGGCTGGCGGAGGCACCGTCGGAAAACTGCGAGGCATTGCCCGCCGTGACGAACGCGCCCTCGCCGATCCACTTGCCGTCCTTCCACACCGGTTTCAGCGCGGCCAGGTCTTCCAGCCGGGTACCCGGCCGGTTGCACTCGTCACGGTCGACCCGCACCCGCTGGTGCCCGGCAGCCTGGCCTTCCTTGTCGAACAGCAGCTTGTCGACCTCCAGCGCCACCAGCTCCTCGTCGAACAGGCCATCGCGCTGCGCCGCTGCCGTGCGCAACTGGCTTTGCAGCGCGTACTCGTCCTGCGCGGCGCGGCTGATGCCATAGCGGCGGGAAACGATCTCGGCGGTTTCCAGCATCGGGATGTACGCGTCCGGCATCACCTCCAGCACCGCCTGGGATTGCGCGCGGTAGGTGTTCTTGTGCTTGGTCTGGGTTAGTGACAGCGACTCCACCCCGCCGCCAATGGCGATATTCAGCTCGCCACTGACGATGCCCTTGGCCGCCAGGCCGATGCTCATCAGGCCCGAGGCGCACATGCGGTCCACCGCCATGCCCGGCACACTGTGGGGCAAGCCGCCGGTGTAGGCGCACAGGCGGCCGATGTTGTAGGCCTGGGTGCCCTGCTGCACCGCAGCGCCCATGATCACATCGTCGATGGCCTCGGCTTCCACCCCGGCCCGCTCGACCACGGCCCGCACCACATGCCCGCCCAGCACGGGCGCCTCGGTATCGTTGAACGATCCACGGAACGACTTGGCCAGCGCGGTACGGGCGGTGGCGACGATAACGGCTTCATTCATGTCCATGACAAGCTCACTCGGCAACAGGGTTGAAGGTGTAACGGCTGATGGTGTCGACCACGCAGCCCGGGCGCGTTTCGCCCTCGATCTCGACCGTGACGCGCACCACCAGCTGCACACTGCCGTCCAGCGGTTCGGCACGCAGGATCTGGCCCCGGCCACGCACCCGCGAACCGACCCGCACCGGTGCCGGGAAGCGCACCCGGTCCGAGCCGTAGTTCACGCCCATGGCCAGGTTGTCGATCACCAGCAGTTGCGGCAGGAACAGGTTGACCAGCGACTGGGTCAGGTAGCCGTGGGCGATGCAGGCACCGAACGGCCCACTGGCCGCACGCTGCGGGTCGACGTGGATCCACTGGTAGTCACCGGTGGCCTCGGCGAACAGGTCGATACGCTCCTGGCTGATGCTCAGCCACTCGCTGCAGCCAAGGTCAGTGCCCTCGGCGGCCAACAAGGCCGCGGCACTATTGAAGGTATGGCTCATGGCATTTTCCTCAGGCTTGTTGCGAACTGACCGACAGCACTTCGCCGACCATGTAGGAGGCGTAGTCGCTGGCCAGGAACATCATCACGTTGGCCACTTCCCAGACTTCGGCAGCACGGCCGAAGGCTTCGCGGCTGGCCAGGTTCGCCAACAGCGCTTCGCTGGAGGCCTTCTTGAGAAAGTCATGCAAGGCGATGGAGGGCGAAACGGCGTTGATGCGCACGCCATGCTCGGCGGCCTCCAGGGCGCTGCAGCGGGTCAGCGCCATCACTCCGGCCTTGGCCGCGGCGTAATGCGCCTGCTCCTTCTGCGCCCGCCAGCCCAGCACCGAGGCGTTGTTGACGATCGCCCCGGTGCCGCGCCGCTGCATGTGCGGCAGCATGGCGCGGGTCATGCGGAACGTGCCGGTCAGGGTCACGTCGAGCACCCGGGTCCATTCCTCGTCGGTCATCTCGACCACCGCCTTCTGGCCGCCCAGTCCCGCGTTGTTGATCAGCACATCGACGCCGCCAAGCAGGCCTTCGGCGCGGTCGACCAGGGCCTGCACATCAGCCTCGACGGTCACATCGCACAACTGCCCATGAATGGCCTGCAGGCCGGTTTCGGCCTTGAGCCGCTCCACCGCCTCTTCCAGGCGACGGGGATGCACATCGGAAACCATCAAGGCACGGCAGCCTTCCTCGGCGCTGCGCCGGGCCGCCGCGTAACCGATTCCGGCCCCCGCAGCGGCAGTAATCAATACGGACTTGCCGGCCAGCAACTGGTGGCCGGGTACATAGGCTGGGGCTTGTTTCACCTGGGGTTCTCCTAAAAATCGGTAGTGAGCAAGGGGCGGCTTCAGCTGCCCCAGACCTTCTGTGGCGCCGGCGCCTGGGCCAGCAGCCGTTCAATCACCGGGCCGATTTCCTGCACCTGCCAACGGCTGCCCTTGTCTTCGGTGGTGCCGGTGCGCCAGCCATCGCCCAGCGATATCCGGCCCCCCTGGCTTTCGAACACCTGCCCGGTCACCTGGCCCGACCCCTCGCTGCCCAGCCACACCACAAGCGGCGCGACGTTTTCCGGTGCCCAGGCATCGAAGCTGCCGTCATCCGGCGCCTTGACCACATCGGGCATGGCGCTCTCGGTCATCGCCGTGCGCGCGGCCGGGGCCAGGGCATTGGCGGTAACCCCGTAACGGGCCAGTTCCGTCGCTTGCACCAGGGTCAGCGCGGCAATGCCGCCCTTGGCCGCGGAGTAGTTGGACTGGCCGACCGAGCCCTGCAAACCGGCCCCGGAACTGGTATTGATGATGCGCCCGGCCACGGGTGTGCCCGCCTTGGCCAGGTCACGCCAGCGCCGGCCGAGGATGTTGGCCAGGCAGTAGTGCCCCTTCAGGTGCACGCGCATCACCAGGTCCCAGTCCTCTTCGGTCAGGCTGATGAACATGCGGTCGCGCAGCATGCCGGCGTTGTTGACCAGCACATGCACCTCGCCGAACGCCTCCAGTGCGGCATCGACAATGCGCTGGGCACTGTCGAGGGTGGTGATGTCGTCGCTGTTGGCGATGGCCTGGCCACCGCTGGCACGGATCTCGCCGGCCACGTCCTGCGCGGCCTCGGCGCGGATGTCATTGACCACCACCCGCGCGCCCTCGGCGGCGAACGCCTGCGCATAGGCACGCCCCAGCCCGCCGCCGGCACCGGTGATGATCACCGTGCGGCCTTCACATATCGCCATGTCTGACTCCTTTGAATGCTTGCTTGAAAGGTGCGCGCTACAGGCGCTCGATGATCGTCACGTTGGCCTGGCCGCCGCCCTCGCACATGGTCTGCAGGCCGTAGCGCCCGCCGCTGCACTCCAGCTCGTTGAGCAGCGTGGTGGTCAGCCGCGTGCCGGTGGCCCCCAGCGGGTGGCCAAGGGCGATGGCACCGCCGTTGACGTTGGTGCGCGCCGGGTCGTAGTCCAGCTCCTTGCTCCAGGCCATGACCACCGAAGCGAAGGCTTCGTTGATCTCCACCCGGTCGATGTCGGCCATGCGCAGCCCGCTGCGCTGCAGCGCGCGGCGCGTTGCGGCGATGGGCGCGGTGAGGTGCCAGATCGGGTCGTCGCCCAGCACCGTCAGGTGATGGATGCGCGCTCTGGGGGTCAGGTCGTAGCGCTGGAGCGCAGCCTCCGACACCACCAGCAGCGCCGCCGAGGCATCGCAGGTCTGGCTCGACACGGCGGCAGTGATCGACGGGAACTGCGGGTCGACAGGCTGCAGCTCGGCCATTTTCGCCAACGTCGTCTGGCGCGGCGTTTCATCAACGTGCAGGCCATGGCAGGCGACGATCTCGCGGGCAAAGCGCCCGCTGTCGATGGCCGCCAGCGCGCGCCGATGGCTTTCCAGGGCGAACGCCTCCATCTGCTCGCGGCTGATCTGCCAGTGATCGGCAATGCGCTGGGCCGCATAGAACTGGTTGACCGGCTGCGCACCGAAGCGCTGTCGCCAGCCCTCGCTGCCGGAAAACGGATCGGCGAAGCCCAACGGCTGCCCCGCCAGCATCGCCGAGGAAATCGGAATGCGCGTCATGGTCTGCACACCGCCCACGGCGATCACGTCCTGGGTGCCGCTCATCACCGCCTGGGCGGCAAAATGCAGCGCCTGCTGCGACGAGCCGCACTGCCGGTCGACTGTGGTGCCCGGTACCGACAGCGGCAGCCCGGCGGCGAGCCAGCTGGTGCGGGCGATGTCGCCGGCCTGGGCGCCGATGGTGTCGACGCAGCCAAAGATCACGTCGTCGTAGTCCTCGGCCGGGATCACGTTGCGCGTCACCAGCGCCTTGAGCACGTGCGCCCCCAGGTCGATGGCATGGACCTCGGCCAACGCGCCCTTGCGCTTGCCCGTGGGGCTGCGCAGCGCGTCGACGATATAAGCCTCAGGCATGGTTCACTCCTCGAAGGTATGCCCCGGCCCCAGCCGGGCGCCGTCGGCGAACAGGTAGGCGCCGATACGGGATTTGTGGAAACCGCGGTCACCCCAGGACGCATCCAGCGCCCAGGCCCGCTTCATGAACATCTGCAAGTCGACTTCCCAGGTGTACCCCATCGCGCCGTGCACCTGGATGCCCTTGCGCGCGGCCAGCCAGCTGGCCTCGCAGCAGGCCAGGCGGGCCTGCGACACCCACAGCGAGGCGCCTGGCTGACCTTGGGCCAGGCCGTGGGCGGCGCGGTACAGCACCGGCTTGGCCTGCTCGATCTGCCGCGCCACATCGGCCAGGTGGTGCTTGACCGCCTGGAAGCTGCCGATCGGCTTGCCGAACTGCTTGCGCTGGGCCACGTAGTCCACCGACAGGTCGAGCATGCGCTGGGCCAGGCCCAGCAGTTGCCCGGCCACCGACAGCGCGCCACGGTCCAGCAGTTGCGCCTGCAGGCGGCGGCCCTGCTCGCCGCTGGCCAGCAGCGTGGCCGGGGTCGGGTGCCAGCTGACCGCGCCGAGGCGCCGCGAGGCATCGATACTGGGTTGCGCCTGCACATCCACGGCCGCCCGCGGCACCCGGTGCAGGTCGTCGCCGTCAGGCAGAATCAGCACCTCGGCCAGTTGGGCATCACTGACCAGCGGGTTGATCGGGTGGTTGATCGCCAGGCGCAGGCTGCCTTCGGCGATGCGCGGCAGCAGTTCGCCGCGGGCCGGGTGCTGCGCATCGAGCCCGGCCAGCAGGCCGGCGGCCACGTAGGCGGTGTCGGCCAGCGAATCGGGGATGGCGTAGTAGCCCAGCTCCTGGGTCATCAGGGCCCAGGCCACATCGTCCATGCCCAGCCCGCCCTCGGCCTCGGGCACCGACAGCGCGGTGAGGCCCTGGGCGGCAATGCGGTTGCGCAGGTCCGGCGAGCGCCCGGCGTCGGTTTCCCAGATTTCCCGGAGCATTTCCGGCGCCGCTTCGGTCATCAGGAACCGGCTGATGGCTTCGCGAAACGACAGCTGGTCATCGGTAAAGGTGAAGTCCATGGCCTGTTCCTTACTTGGGCAGGCCGAGCATGCGCTCGGCGATGATGTTGCGCTGGATCTCGTTGGTGCCGGCATAGATCGGCCCGGACTGGGCGAACAGGAAACCGTCCAGCCAGCCCGCCGCGTCGCCGCCCGCTGCCGCGCTGGTCAGCAGCTCGGCACGCGCGCCCAGCAGGCGCATGGCGGTTTCGTGCATCTTCAGGTCGAGCTCCGACCAGATGATCTTGTTGATGCTCGACTCGGCACCGATCTGCTCGCCGCGGCCCAGCCGGCCGACGGTGTGGTACGCCGACAAGGCATAGGCCTCGGCGCCCATCCAGCAGTCGAGCACCGCATCGCCCAGCGCCGGGTCGCGTTCTGCAGCCTGCGGGCTGGCCTTGAACAGCTCCACCAGCTTGCGCGCGGTGTGCTGGAAGCGCGCCGGCGAGCGCAGCAACAGCCCGCGCTCGAAACCGGCGGTGGCCATCGCCACGTGCCAGCCCTGCCCTTCGGCGCCGATGCGGTTGGCCACCGGCACCCTGACGTCGTCGAAGAACACTTCGGCGAAGGCGTCCTTGCCGTTGAGCGCCTTGATCGGGCGAATCGTCACCCCCGGCGCGTCCAGCGGCACCATCAGGAACGACAGGCCATGGTGGCGAGTGGAGCCAGGCTCGCTGCGGAACAGGCCGAACAGCCAATCGGCGAAGATCGCCCGGGTCGACCAGGTCTTCTGGCCGTTGAGCACATAGTGGTCACCGTCGAGCAGCGCCTTGCTGGAGATCGCCGCCATGTCGGAGCCGGCATTGGGCTCGGACCAGCCCTGCGCCCACATGTCCAGGCTGGCGGCCATGCGCGGCAGGAACCTGCGCTTCTGCTCGGCGGTGCCGAATTCCATCAGGGTCGGGCCGAGCAGCAGCTGACCGTTCTGGTTGACCCGCATCGGCGCCCCGGCGCCGTAGTATTCCTCTTCGAAAATCAGCCATTCGGTGAGGTCGCAGCCGCGCCCGCCCAGGTCGGCCGGCCACATCACCATCGACCAGCGGCTTTCGAACAGCATGGCCTCCCAGGCACGGTGCTGCTCGAAGCCCTCGCGGGTGTCGTAGCTGGCCAGCGGCTCGCGCGGCAGGTTGTGCGCAAGCCAGGCGCGCACTTCGGCGCGGAAGGCTTGCTGTTTGGGGGTGTAGGTCAGTTGCATGGCGCTCCCCTCAGAACTTCACGTCGCGTTTTTCGACGAACGCCCGGCGGGTCTCTGCCGAGTCCGGGCTGGTGTAGGCCTGCAGGGTGAAGCCCTGCTCCCAGCGGTACTTGTCTTCCAGGTTGCCGTCCTCGATGCCGTTCAAGGCTTCCTTCGCCAGGCGGATCATGGCCGGGCTCTTGGCGGCGATGCGGGCGGCGATTTCAAGCGCGGTTTCGCGCAGTTGCGCCTTGGGCACCACCCGCTCGATGAAGCCGTAGGCCTGGGCCTCCTGGGCACCGATGCTGGCGCCGGTGAAGAACAGGTAACGCACCTTCTGCACCGGGAACAGGCGCTGCAGGTGCGCGCCGCCGCCCATGGCGCCGCGGTCGACCTCGGGCAAGGCGAAGGTCGCGCAGTCGGCGGCGACGACGATGTCGGCCGCGCCGGTGATGCCAATGCCACCGCCAAGCACGAAGCCATGCACCGCGACGATCACCGGCACCGGGCTGCGGTGTACGGCCTTGAAGGTCTCGTAGTTGCCCGCGTTGACCGCGACGATGCGCTCGGGATAGGCGTCCAGCTCCTTGATGTCGACGCCGGCGCAGAACCCGCGCCCCTCGGCACGGATCACGATCACCCGCACCTCGGGGTTGGCGCCCAGGGCGTTGATCTGCGCCGCCAGGGCAAGCCATTGCTGGCTGTCCAGGGCGTTGACCGGGGGTTTGTCGATCACCAGTTCGGCAATGCCCTGGTCGATCTGGGTGGTAAAGGCCGGGGTCATGAACGTTCTCCACTTAAGGCCAATCGGTCGTTGATAGCTGCCGGGTTCTGTTCCGGGCAGCGTGCAAGCAAGGCGTCCAGGCACTGCGTGGCCTCGGCGGCGATGCCTTCGATCACCTCGCGGCAGCTCAGCACTTCGCCGATGGCCGCCGCCACCTGGCCGCTGGGCAGAATCCCGTCGTCCGGCAGGCCGTCGACCATCGAGCGCTGCAGCAGCACCGGCTGGTTGGCGGCCATGACCACCTGGGACAGGGCCGCAGGGTCTTCACGCAGGGCGCGCAGGAACACCGCCCCCATGTGCGCCAGGCTCATGCCGGTCTGCTGTTTCCAGTGCCAGGCACTGCCCAGGGCGATGCGCAGGCGGCCGAACGGCCCGGCCTGCTCCAGGCGGTTGATGAAGCGGTTCTCGATCATGCGGTGGCGCATGCCGTCCACGGCGGTGGTGACCCGTACCTGCTGCGGGTCATTGACCTTCAGGTAGCGCGCCAGGGTGGCCTGCGGCGTGGGCGATTCACGGGTCATCAGGAACCGCGTGCCCATGGCGATACCGCTGCCACCGGCCGCCAGCACCGCCGCCAGGCCGCGCCCGGTGGAGTGCCCGCCGGCAGCGATCACCGGCACGCGCACTGCCGCCAGCACCTGCGGCAGCAGGATCGTACCCGGCACACCGCCGGTATGGCCGCCGCCCTCGCCGGCTTGCAGGGTGATCAGATCAGCGCCCAGCTCCTGGGCCTTGAGTGCGTGTTTGAGCGCACCGACGGTGGGAATGCACAGCACGCCGGCCGCCTTGAAGCGGGCGATGGTCTGCGCATCCGGCCCACGTCCGTAACTGACGGCGCGCAGGCGATAACGGATGGCCAGGTCGACGCACTGCGCCGCGTTGTCCTGGAACATGTGGAAGTTGAGGCCGAAGTTGCTGCCGCCGGTGGCATCGATCACCTTGCGCACCTCGCCTTCCAGCGCATCGGCGGCGAGGGTCGCCCCGGCCAGGAAACCGAAGCCGCCGGCCTGGGTGGTCGCGGTCACCAGCCTGGCGTCGGAGACCCAGCCCATGGCCGTCTGCACGATCGGGTAGCGGCAGCCCAGCGCCTCGGTCAGTGGCGTGTTCATCCAGCGGCTCACGAACGGCCCCCTTCAGGCTGCGCCGCCTGTTTGTTGGCCTGGGCCATGCCCTTGGCATCGAAGCCGCCGAGCTTGTCGCCCGACAACAGTTCGTTGTGGGCATGGGCGAAGTGGTGCCAGGCGAACGCCGCATCCATGGCCGTGCGCTTGCCCTGCAGGTCTTCGACGTGGTTGATCGCCTGCTTGGTGAGCGCCAGGCCCATGCGCGGCTGGCGGGCGATGTTGGCGGCCAGTGCATAGGTGGCGGCCTCCAGCTGGTCGCGGGGCAGCACGCGGTTGACCATGCCCATCTGGTAGGCACGCTCGGCGCTCATTCGATCGCCACAGAACAGGAACTCCTTGGCGATGCGTGGGTGCAGCTCATAGGGATGGGCGAAGTACTCGACCCCCGGAATGCCCATGCGCACCACCGGGTCCTGGAAGAACGCATCGTCGCTGGCGACGATCAGGTCGCAGACCCAGGCCAGCATCAGCCCACCCGCCACGCAGGCCCCATGCACCATGGCGATGGTCGGCTTGGGCAGCTCGCGCCAGCGCCGGCACATGCCCAGGTACACCTCCTGCTCACGGGCATACAGCTGCTCGCCACCGGGCTTGTTGGTGTGGTCCCACCACAGGTGCGCGCGCTCGAACGGTTTGTCGATGTCGCGCCCCGGAGTGCCGATGTCGTGGCCGGCGGAAAAGTGCCGGCCGTTGCCGCGCAGCACGATGACCTTGACGCTGTCGTCGTCCACCGCCTGGCGCAACGCGGCGTCCAGGGCGTAGGTCATCTGCGAGTTCTGCGCGTTGTTGAAGCCTGGGCGGTTGAGGGTGACCGTGGCGATGCCGTCGGCCACCGCGTATAGCACCGGCTGTTGGGTTTCATAGACCGCGTTGTCTGCGCGGCTGACGAACTGGCTGTCGCTGCTGTGCATGGTCGCCTCCTCAGGCCGGGCGGATGCCGGGCGGGTTGCCCTTGATGGCCGTGGCGCGCAGGCCATGGGGGTCCAGGCGGCGAATGAGTGCCAGTTGCTCGGCAGTGGGGAGCGCGGTTTCACGCAGCTGCGCCGACTTGAGCAACGGGAAGCCGGTCTTGTCCTGCACTTCGTCGAAACTCACCCCAGGGTGCAGGGTGCGCACCTGCACGGCGCGCTGCGGGCCCTCGAAGTCCAGGGTGCAGAGGTCGGTGATGACCTGGCGGATGTCCATCAGGTCACGGCGGGCACCTTCCGGCCAGCGTTCGGCCTTGAAGCCCACGCCCGAGACCATGTCCACCTCGCCACTGACGAACACGCGGGTGTTGTGGTTGGGCACGAAGAACGAGTTGATGTGGTTGATGCTGTTGCCCGGCAGCCCGCGCACGCCGAGCATGGCGGCCTTGGGCTTGTGGTAGTCGCCGACGCAGGACAGGTTGGTCTGGCCCCAGCGGTCGATCTGGGTCGGCCCGATCATCGCGTGGCGACGGCCGCCCCAGACGCACTCGAAGACTCGCTCGAACGACAGGTAGCCGCTGTAGCGCGCCACATGGTCGCCGCGCGGCCCCAGGGGCAGCGGCTCTTCGACCAGAAACGCCTCGCTGTCGGTCATCAGCAGTTCCGGGCTGTGGCTGAGCTTGGCCAGGCTCGCGCCCAGGCGCGGAATCACGCCCAGGCCCGAAGCGATGACCTCGCCGTTGCCGCGCCAGGCTTCGGAGGCGGCCACGATCATCAGCTCGGCCAGGGTGAAATCACAGGTAGCAGACATGCTTGGACTCCTCAGAACACAGGTAAGGGCAAGGCGCCCATGCGCGCGGCACCGCCGTTTTGCGCTTGATAGGCCTGCTCGCCGCCGGCCACGCAGGCCTCGACGTACTGCTGCCAGCCGTTTTCCTCCTGGGCGCTGGCGACGTAGCGCTTGAGGTGGTCCAGGTCCCAGCCGTAGTCCGACGGGCACGAAGTCGGGTGCGCGCCCAGCGGGGCATGCACCACGCCCGTGACCAGGTATCGCTCGAAGGTGTTGGCGCGCGCCTGCTCGGCAGTCAGCGACAGGCGCTCGTGCAAGCGCTCGCAGGAGACGAAGCACTGCTGGGCGGCGCGGGCGAACAGATGGTCGAAGTACGGGTCGGGGCCGGTCACCAGGCAGTTGCCCAGGCGGTCGGCGTCGTTGACGTGGAGGAAGGCCACATCCAGGTTCAGCGCCGGCATGGCCAGCAGCACCTCGCCGTCGTCATAGGGCGAACGCACGGTCTTGAGCGTTGGGTTGAGGCGCGTCACGTCGGTGGCCAGGCCGCAACGGGTGGGCAGGAACGGCAAGCGCATGCCCGCCGCCCGCAGCCCCCACTGGAACATGCCCTCGTCCAGCTCCATCAGCTCCATCTCGCCGGCTTCGCGGGCCTTGCGGTAATAGGGTTCGAGGGGAATGGCGTCGAGGGTGACGAAGCCGAACACCAGCTTGCGCACCTTGCCGGCGGCGCACAGCATGCCCACCTCGGGGCCGCCATAGGCGACCACGGTCAGGTCCTTGACCGGCGAGCGCAGGATCTCGCGCACGATCGCCATCGGCTTGCGCCGCGGCCCCCAGCCACCGAAGCCGATGGTCATGCCGTCGCGCAACTGGGCGACCGCGTCGGCTGCCGTGAGTTGTTTGTTCATGTCGTTGCTCCTTACTGGCGGCCGACCGAGAAATCGTGGCCCCAGATGCTCACGCGGGTGAATTCGAAGGCCGAGTGTTCGGCCCAGTCGACCTGCAACCCGCCAAAGCCGTATTCCAGGTCGAAACCGGACGGCGTCTTCATGTAGAAACTGGTCATGCGGTCGTTCAGGTGCTGGCCGAGGGTCGCCGACAACTGCCCGCCATTGGCCTGCAGGCGGTCGTGGGCACGGCCCACTTCGGTCATCGAGTCCACCTCGACCATCACGTGCACGCAGCCGGACGGCACCGGGTACTCGGCCAGGGCCAGGCTGTGGTGGCGGGCATTGCGGCAATGCAGGAAGTGGATACGCACCGGCGGCGCCGCCGGGTCGGGACGGAAGTTGAAGATGTCCGACAGGCCGAAGCCGAGCACGTCCTTGGCGAACGCCAGGGTGGCGTCGAAGTCCGGCGCCGGCAGCACGGTGTGGCCCAGGCCCATGTCGCCGGTGATGAAACGCGGCACACCTTGCGGGGACACGAATGGCAGGCAGTCGGAGCGGTGGCCCCAGCTCAGTTCATGGTGGTTGCCGGACGGGTCGGTGACCGTCACCAGGGCCTGCACACCGCGTTGCTCGATGGCCTGCGCCGTGCCGGCCTGCCACTGCACGCCACAGCGTTCCAGATGCTGCAGCGCCTGCTCGAACGCCGGTTCCGAGGCCAGTTCCCAGCCGCTGGCCAGGTAGCGCGGGCTGTCGCCTTCGACGACCAGCATGCGGAACGGGCGCTCGTCCATCTTCACGTACAGGCCGCCACCGGGTGCCGGTTGCACCTGCATGCCCAGCACATCTTCGGCGTAGCGTTGCCACTGGCTGAGGTTCTCGATCTGCGAGACGAAGTAGCTCAAACCGCGAATGTCGATCATGCCCGGGTTCCTCCTGGCTCAAGTCGTTGCCTGGGGAACATTGTGCAAAGTGCCGCGGTCGTGCTCATCGTCCGTTGAGACTACGCAGCCCGTGCGTTGCAGGAGCGGATTCATCCGCGATGAATGCACCGCGGTGCATGGCCGGGGCGTTGCCCCGGATCGCGGATGAATCCGCTCCTGCATAGTCCGTTTCAATGATTCGCCGACAAAAACCAGCCTCCTAGACTCGGGCATCCCTCCGTCCTGCAAGAGATGCCCCCATGGAGTTTGCCTTTACCCCGGAACAGTTGATGATTCGCGACAGCGCCGAGCGCTTCCTCGCCCAGGCCAGCGACTCGCATGCGGTGCGCGCCGCCATGGGCGTTGCCGACGGGTACGACGCCGAGCTGTGCCGGCGGATCGGCCAGGAGCTGTACTGGCCCGCCTTGCTGGTCCCCGAGACCTGGGGCGGAATGGGCCTGGGCTTCGTCGAGCTGGCTGTATTGATGGAGCAATGCGGGCGTTTTCTGCTCGGCTCGCCGCTGTTCGCCACCACCTGCCTGGGCACCCCGGCGCTGTTGCTGGCCGACAACCCGGCGCTGCAGGCGCACTGGCTGGGCGCCATCGCCAGTGGCCAGGCCAGCGCCACCCTGGCCTGTGCGCTGGACCCCGCGCAGGTGCAGCTGGAGGCCGTAGCCCATGCCGGTGGCTACACGCTCAGCGGCACGCACGCCCAGGTGATCGATGGCGCCCAGGCCGACCTGCTGCTGGTGCCCGCGCGCATCCCAGGCACTTCGGGAGAACAAGGCATCAGCCTGTTCGCCCTCCCCGCCGACACCCCGGGCCTGCTGCGCAGCGCCCTGCCCACCCTCGACCAGACCCGCCGCCTGGCGCGCCTGGAGCTGCACCAGGTTCACCTCGGCGAGGCGCAGCTGCTGTGTACCGCAGGCCAGGCCTGGCCCTTGCTGCGCGATGCCATGCGCATCGGCGCCATCGGCCTGGCCGCCGAGCAGTTCGGCGGCGCCCAACAGTCGCTGGACCTGACCCTGGCGTACATCAACGAGCGTCGCCAGTTCGGCCGCGCCATCGCCAGTTTCCAGGCGATCAAGCACCGCTGCGCCGACATGATGCTGCAGGTGGAATGCGCACGCTCGGCGGTGTGGTATGCGGCCTGCGTGGCCCGCGAATGCCTCGCCGAGGATGGCGACCGCGCCGTTGCCGGCGAGCTGCTGGCGGCTGCAGCCACGGCCAAGGCCCATGCCAGCGAAGCGTTCTTCCACTGCGCGGCCGAGTCGATCCAGCTGCACGGTGGCGTCGGTTTTACCTGGGAGTACGACCCGCACCTTTATTTCAAACGCGCCAGGGCCAGCGAACAGTTGCTGGGCACCCCGGCCTGGCATCGTGAGCGCCTGGCGGCGCAGTTGTTCGGAGAACAGGCATGAAGATTGGATTCAGCAGTGCGGACGAAGCGTTTCGCGAGGAAATCGCCAGCTGGCTGACGCGCCATCTGCAGGGAGCGTTCGCAGCCCTGCGCTTTCGAGGCGGCCCTGGCGACGAGCACAGCTTCCCCGCCGAACGCAAGGCGTGGGAACGCGAACTGGCCGCCGGTGGCTGGGTAGGTGTGGGCTGGAAACCCGAGGATGGCGGGCGTGGTTTGAGCATCAGCCAGCAGGTGATCTTCCATGAAGAATATGCCCGCGCTGGCGGGCCCGGGCGCATGGGTCATATTGGCGAAGGCCTGGTGGGACCGACCCTGGCAGCGTTCGGCACCCTCGCGCAACGGCAGCGCCTGTTGCCGGGCATACGCGAAGGTCGCCAGTTCTGGTGTCAGGGCTATTCCGAACCGGGTGCAGGTTCCGACCTTGCCAATGTACAGACACGCGCCCGCCTCGATGCCCGTGGCGAGCACTGGCTGATCAGCGGCCAGAAGGTCTGGACCTCGTTGGCCCACGAGGCCGACTGGTGCTTCGTGCTGGCCCGTACCGAGCCCGGCAGTGTCGGCCATCAGGGCCTGTCGTTCCTGCTGGTGCCGATGGACCAGGCCGGCATTCGCGTGCAGCCGATCCAGCAACTGACCGGCACCTGCGAATTCAACGAGGTGTTCTTCGACCAGGCCGTGACCTCGGTCGACAACCTGGTTGGCCAGCCCGGCGACGGCTGGAAGATCGCCATGGCCCTGCTGGGCTTCGAGCGCGGCGTGTCGACGCTGGGCCAGCAGATGCAGTTTCACAACGAGCTGGAAGAAGTCATGCGCCTGGCCCAGGCCAATGGCGCTGCGCGCGATCCCCTGCTGCGCCAGCGCATTGCCCAGGCCTGGTCGGGGCTCAAGGTGCTGCGCTACAACTCGCTGCGCATGCTGTCCGGGCCGCAGGATGGCAGCCTTTGCCGCGAGGCGATGATCTACAAGCTGGCTTGGTCGAACTGGCATGTCGAGCTGGGCAAGCTGGCCATGGATGTGCTGGGGGATGCGGCCGAGGTGCTGGAGTCGGCGCCTTATGGGTTGAGCCGGTTGCAGGCGCTGTTTCTGTTTACCCGGGCGGACACGATCTATGGGGGGAGTAACGAGATACAGCGCAATGTGATTGCCGAGCGGGCGTTGGGCATGCCTCGGGAGCCGAAGCTGCGCTAGCGCTGGCGGCGTTCGTGCCGGCCTCATCGCCGGCAAGCCGGCTCCCACAGGGTTCAGTGGTGCTTCAGAGATCCCTGTGGGAGCGGGCTTGTCCCGCGAACCAAGGCAAAGCCCTGGCCATGCACCGCAGTGTTTCCTTCGCGGGGCAAGCCCGCTCCCACAGGAATCGCGCCAACTTTCAGATATTGAGCAAGACAGTTGCTCCCACAAGGGATTCGTGGTGTTCCGGAGATCCCTGTGGAAGCCGGCTTGCCGGCGAAGGGCCGAACCTGCAGTCACTCGACATCAGAGGCACCACAAAACCCTGTGGGAGCGGGCTTGTCCCGCGAACCAGGGCAAAGCCCTGGCCATGCACCGCGGTGTTTCCTTCGCGGGGCAAGCCCGCTTCCACAGTAAACGCGCCAACTTTCAGATATTGAGCAAGACAGTTGCTCCCACAAGGGATTCGTGGTGTTCCAGAGATCCCTGTGGGAGCCGGCTTGCCGGCGAAGGGCCGAACCTGCAGTCACCCGACATCAGAGGCACCACAAAACCCTGTGGGAGCGGGCTTGTCCCGCGAACCAGGGCGAAGCCCTGGCCATGCACCGCGGTGTTTCCTTCGCGGGGCAAGCCCGCTCCCACAGGAATCGCGCCAACTTTCAGATATTGAGCAAGCCAGTTGCTCCCACAAGGGATTCGTGGTGTTCCAGAGATCACTGTGGGAGCCGGCTTGCCGGCGAAGGGCCGAACCTGCAGTCACCCGACATCAGAGGCACCACAAAACCCTGTGGGAGCGGGCTTGTCCCGCGAACCAGGGCAAAGCCCTGGCCATGCACCGCGGTGTTTCCTTCGCGGGGCAAGCCCGCTCCCACAGGAATCGCGCCAACTTTCACATGTTGAGCAAGACAGTTGCTCCCACAAGGGATTGGTGGTGTTCCGGAGATCCCTGTGGGAGCCGGCTTGCCGGCGAAGGGCCGAACCTGCAGTCACTCGACATCGGAGGCACCACAAAACCCTGTGGGAGCGGGCTTGTCCCGCGAACCAGGGCGAAGCCCTGGCCATGCACCGCAGTGTTTCCTTCGCGGGGCAAGCCCGCTCCCACAGGGCCAGGTTCGCTGGCCCGGATGCTCAACGCACGCGAATCTTCGGGTCGCCCGCGCCCCGCCGCAACCCCGCCAAGAACCCTTCCAATGGCGCCGGCTCGGCCACCTGCGGCAATGCATCCTTGTCCGGCCGCTGGGCCCAGAACGCATCCCACGACGGGAACAGCTCATGGAAACTCCCGGCATAGGGCTCACGCCCCGGCCAGCGCATCTTCAAACCACCGATCGGCGGCTTGTTCAGGTCGGTGGCATACCAGTAGCACGGCAACCGCCGCCTGAAACACCAGCGCCCATCGATGCGCTCGTAGTCGTCCCAGTACAGCATCTGCATGATCACCCACTCAGGTCCGGTCTCATGCTCGTTCTTCGAATACACCACCCCGGTGGCATGATCCGGGTCGCTGAACTCGATGATGTGCTGGCCCAAATGATGCGAGGTGCCGTGAAACTGCTTGCGCATGGTCTCGTCCAGCCACGCCTTCAGATGCGCGCGGCCCTGCTTGTCCCGACCCACCCGCACATCCTCGGCAAAGCAGTTGGCCATGGCGTCCATGTCGCGCATGTCCAGGGCCAGGGCGTACTTGCCGGCCAGCTGGCGGATCGCATCCAGCGACTCCAGGCGGTCGATGCGCTGCAGCAGCGATGGCTCGTCCCTGTTCATCATTCCAGCACCGTGTACAGGTCGGAGCTGCGCCCGCCGTCCACCGCCAGGCTCGCCCCGGTCACGTAGGAGGCCTCGTCGCTGGCCAGGAACAGAATGGCATTGGCCAGCTCGACCGGCAGGCCGACGCGGCGCATGGGGATGACTTTCTCGGTGTTGGCACGCGCTTTGGCGTCGCCCAGCATGCCGGCGGTGGCCGGTGTATCGACCACGCCGGGGATGATCACATTGCAGCGGATATTGTGCGGTGCGCCTTCGCTGGCCGCCGCGCGGCTGAAGTTGATCACCGCCGCCTTCGCCGCCGAGTAGCCGGCCATCCAGGCCGTGCCGAACACCCCGCAGATGGACGCGATGTTGACGATCGAGCCGCCCCTGCCCTGCATCAGCTGCATCGCCGTGCGGGTGCCCCAGAAGGTGCCGTCCACCGTGGTGGCGAAGTTGGCGTGCCAGTCGGCGGTGGTCATGCTGTCGATGCCGCCCCAGGTGTAGGCCATGGCGTTGTTCACCAGGATGTCCAGGCGCCCGTGGCGCTGGGCGGTGCCCTGCAGGGCGGCGACGTAGGCCTGTTCGTCACTGACATCGGCGACCGCGACCTCGGCGCGACCGCCCTGGGCCAGGATCTGCTCCTTCACGCCTTCCAGCGGTGACGCCTGGCGCCCGCACAGCACCACCAGGGCCCCCTCCTTGGCGAAGCGCAGCGCGGTCGCCGCGCCAATCCCCGATCCAGCGCCGGTCACGAACGCGACCTTGTCTTGCAGACGTTTGCTCATCCACTGCTCTCCTCAGATAAAGGCCATGCCGCCGTTGACGGCGATGTTCTGGCCGGTGATGAAACTGGCGTCCTCACTGGCCAGGAAGACCGCCACGCGGGCGATCTCGTCGGTTTCGCACATGCGCCCCAGCGGCACGTTCTTCAGCAGCGCCTGCATGTGTTCCTCGGGGATGCCAGCCATCATCGGGGTGTTGGTCGGGCCGGGCACCAGGGTATTGACGCGGATCCCCTGCCCCGCGAGCTCGCGGGCGATCGAGCGGGTAAGTCCCATCACAGCGGCTTTCGACGCGCAGTAGTGGCTTGGCCCCTCGCCGGTCAGCGCGGCGGTGCTGGAGAGGTTGATCAGCACGCCCTGGCGCTTGCCCTTGACCATCAGCCGCGCCCCTTCGCGGCAGCACAGGAAGGTGCCGCCGAGGTTGACCCCGAGCACCCGCGCCCAGCTGTCGTCCGGTGTATCGAGGAAGCTGTCCAGCGCACCGACGCCGGCGTTGTTGACGACGATGTCGAGGCCACCGAAATGGGCCTCGACTGCGCCCATGGCATCGGCCACGGACGCCGCGTCAGCCACGTTGCAGCTCAGCGCGAGCACCTGTTCGCCCAGGTCCGCCAGCCCTGCGGCCAGCGCGGTCTGGTCGAGGTCGACCGCCACCACCTTGGCCCCTTCGGCGACGAAGCGGCGCACGATGGCCTGGCCCATGCCTTGCCCGGCACCGGTGACGAAGGCCACTTTGTTCTGCAGTTTCATAGCGTTCTCCTTGGTTTGAAGCGCGTAGGTCTGCCCCATCATTGGCCCGCGGCGGATGGCAGGCATCGTCCGATAGGACTAACGCCCCCGGCCCCGCGTGGTCTGAACGGACGATGTGAGCTTGTGCTGCACGGCACAGGATCCAAGGGCTGCATGCCGGACATGCAGCCCCTCAACCTGTGCACTCTGGAGAATCTGCATGAACCAACCCGTCGACCTGCCTCTACCCACCGGGCACTACGCAACCCTTGCCAATGGCCTGCGCCTGCACTACCTGGACGAAGGCAGCGGGCCGGTGGTGCTGTGGCTGCACGGCAGCGGCCCCGGTGCCAGCGGCTACAGCAACTTCAAGGGCAACTACCCTGCGCTGACCGACGCCGGCTACCGCAATATCCTGCTCGACCTGCCCGGCTTCGGCCGTTCGGACAAGCCGGATGATGTGCGTTACGAGCTGGATTTCTTCGTCGCGTGCGTCGCCGAATTTCTCGACCAGATTGGCGTTACCCGCTGCACCATCCTGGGCAACTCGCTGGGTGGCGCCATTGCCCTGGGCCTGGCGCTGCGCTGCCCGCAGCTGCCGGAGCGGCTGGTGCTGCTGGCACCGGGTGGCGTCGAAGAGCGCGAGACCTACTTCCAGATGCCGGGCATCCTGCGCATGGTCGGTCTGTTCAACGCCGGCCCCATCGGCCTCGAAGAGATGCGCAGCATGATGAGCCTGCAGCTGTTCGACGACTCGATCCTGCCGGAGGAGCTGCTGCTGGAGCGGGTGGCGGTGGCGGTGACGCAGCCGAAGAACCTGTTCAGCACCATGCTGGTGCCGAACATGCGCGCGCGGTTGGGTGAGATCGAGTGCCCGATTTTCGGCTTCTGGGGCAGCGATGACCATTTCAATCCGGTCAGTGGTGCCCAGTACATCATTGACGGCGCGCGCCAGGCGCGGTTCATCGTGCTCAACCGCTGCGGGCATTGGGTGCAGGTGGAGCACCGCGAGCTGTTCAACCGCAGTTGCCTGGACTTCCTGCAGCACGGTTGATCTCAGGGTCTGCGGGCTTCCTGTGGGAGCGGGCTTGCCCCGCGAATGAAACACCGCGGTGTATGGCCAGGGCTTCGCCCTGGTTCGCGGGACAAGCCCGCTCCCACAGGATCAGACGCAGCTTTCGATGAGCCTTGGGGTCACCCCCCAGCCCGCTGACTGTTCAACAGCGCATCCCCCGGCCGCCCCAGCACACACGAGGTCCCCCCCGGCGTATACATCATCGCCACACACCGGTTGCACGCCGTGCAGATCGAATTGCGGCTGACACCACCGGCCAGCTTGTTCACATAATCAGGCTCGGCAATCAGCACCCGTCCCATCGCCACCAGGTCGAACCCTTCGGCCATCACCTGCTCGATGCTCGCCAGGCTCCTGGCCCCGCCCAGGTACGCCAGCGGCATCTTCACCGCCGCACGCACCTTGCGCGCATGCTCCAGCAGGTACAGCTCGCGAAACTCCACCACCGGGTCCATGCGCCGCTGGATCGCCATGGCCAGGGCAACCACCGGGTTCTTCTGCTGCACCCGGTTCTCCTTGGGAAAGGACGAGCCGAACATGGTGGTGATCGACTCGGCGTTCATCCCGGCACTGAGCACCAGCAGGTGCGCGCCCTCCTCCTCCAGCATGCGCGCGATCCTGGCGCCATCGTCGGCGCTGTTACCGGCACGCACGCCATCGGTGATGCTGTACTTGCACACCACCGCCAGATCCTGCCCCACCGCGTCGAGCACCGCGCGCAGCACCCGGCGCGGAAAGCGCAGGCGGTTTTCCAGGCTGCCGCCGTACTGGTCGCGGCGCTTGTTGTACAGCGGCGAAATGAACTGGCTGAGCAGGTAGCCGTGGCCCATGTGGATTTCCACGGCATCGAACCCGGCTTCGCGGGCCAGCCGCGCGCCCTGGGCAAAATCCCGTACCACCTGCTGCATGTCCGCTTCGTTCATCGCCTGCTTGAGGAACATGCCGCTCATCATGCCGATCTTGTTGAAGCCACCGCTGGCCGACAGCGGCCGTGCGGTGGAGCGCTCGCGGATGAAGGTGAAGCAGCCGCCATGGGTGATCTGCGCGCTGGCCAGGCCGCCCTCGCGGTGCACGGCCTCGGTCAGGGCCTTGAAGTGCGGCAGGCTTTCGCGCTCCAGGATCAGCTGGTTGGGCAGCGTGCGGCCGTCGCGGCTGACCGCGCAGTAGGCCACCGTGGTCAACGCCACGCCGCCCTTGGCCAGGTTGGCGTGCAGCTGGGCCAACTGCCGGGACGGCACGCCGCCGGCACTCATGCCTTCGTTGGTGGCGGCCTTGATGAAGCGGTTGTTGAGCGTCAGCGGGCCGATGCTGACGGGGCTGAACGGGGATGCAGGCGTGGTCGGGTTCATGGCAGGCCGAGTCCTCGGTGAATGATTGGAAACCCGGCCAGGTCCACCGCGGGCGGACCTTCGCCGGGGCAAGGTGTGGCTCAGAAGGTGTACTTGACGTTGAGCGACACGTAGTCGCGGTCGGCCAGCAGGCGACCCTGGACGACATCCGGGGAGCTCAGGTAGGCGACATAGGTCAGGCCCACCTGGAAGTTGCCCAGGTACTTGAAGTCACCGCCCACGGTCAGGCGTTTTTCATCGCGGCCCAGGCCCTGGTAGGCGCTGCCGTCGACACTCTGTTGCCAGACCACCCGGGTGGTCAGGTCCAGGCCGTTGGCGATGGACGGGTAGTCCATGTAGGCACCCACCCCAAGCAGCGTCGAGCCACGGGTCTGGGTGGCCGACTCGAAGTCGTCGAAACTGCCGTCCACGCCCGGGCCGCCGCCCGAGACCACCAGGGTGTCGACCCCGGCGATGTGCTGGTGCACCACCTCCCCCATGACGGTGGTCTGCTGGGCCAGCCAGCTCGGGCCGAGGATGTACGAGGCGTTCAGGTTGCCCTGCCAGATCTGGCCGGTGGTGGGCGCGCCGTTGTTCAGGTACACCGAGGCACCGTCGCGGTAGCTGAGGTCGCCGGCATACTGCACCGCGTCACCGATCTTGGAGCTGAAGCTGACCCCGGTCAGCTCGACATCCTCGAAGTAGCCCATGCGGTAGGCCGGCGCCGCGCCTGGGTTGGAACGCTGGCTGATGCGTGAATTCGACGAGTAGCGGGTCTGCCCGGTGAAGTCGAAGAACAGCGAGCCGACCCGCTCGTGGTAGCGGTAATGGAACAGCCCCACCTCGGTGTTCTCGGTGACCCGGTAGCGCACGCCCACGCCCCACTGGCCACTGTCGCGCGGCTTGACCTCGCCGGCATAGTTGACCCCGGTGAAGCTCTTGTCCGGCAGGCTTTCGATCACCCCGGGGCTGAGCCGGAAGAACTCCGCGCCCGGGCCGAAGGTGTCACTGCCAAAGTAGTCGCCCACCGGGTTGAGCTGGGTCTTCTCCCACTCGTACTGGTAGAAACCGACCAGCGCCAGGTCCTCGTTCAGCGACCAGGACGCCGACACCTGGCCCACCGGCAGGTAGGCATCCTTGGCCTCGGTGCCCGGCACGTTGAACTTGGTGGCATCCACCGGCGCCTGGCCCTGGCTGATGTTGGCCCAGAACAGGCTCTCGCCCCAGGCCACCAGGTGGCGCCCGGCCTTGACCGACAGGTACTGGGTGTCGCCCAGCTGGTAGTTGCCGTACACGTAGGCGTCCAGCAGCCGCGCCTTGCTGCCGCTCAGGCGCCGGGTGTCCTCGACGAAGCCATCGGCGCGGCCGATCTTGTTCACCGTCAGGGGCGAGTCGTTGTCGTTGCGCTGGTGGTAGACGTCATCGTAGAAGTGGCTGCCGCGCAACACCGCGCCGACATTGTCGTGGCGCAGGCGCAATTCGCCGAACAGGCTGACCCGGTTGGTGATCAGCCCGCCGCGCTTGAAGTTGCGCGTGCCGTCGTCATTGTTGATGTCGTCGAGGTACTGCCGGGCCTGCTTGGCGGTACGCACGGAGGCGGTGTAGTTGACCGTGAGCGACGACTCCAGGGTGGTGTCCTCGCCCAGCTCCAGGGTCGGCCCTGCGCTGACGCTGCCACTGGCAACGCCAATGGCCATGGCCAACCAGCTGCGCCGCCCGAACCCTTTGGCTGCGCCTTGCGCCGGCCACTTCGACATAGACATGCTGCTCTCCTTCATTGTTATTGTTGCGGTGTGCCGAGGCAGACTGGAACACCGCTGGCTGGCGCACATCGTCCGTTTGGTGAAACCGCCACGGCCGCCCTCAGGCCTGGGCCAGCGCCGCCCGCAGGTCGTTCTTGGCCACCTTGTTCGAAGGGTTCAGCGGCAACGCCGAGAAGAAGCGCACCTGGCGCGGCACCTTGTAGTTGGCCATGCGCTCGCGGCTCCAGCCGATCAGCGCCTGCTCGTCCAGCTGCTGCCCTTGGCGCAGCACCACGCAGGCGCAGCCCACCTCGCCCATGCGCGCATCGGCAATGCCGACCACCGCCACCTGGGCGATGGCCGGGTGGCCGAGCAACGCCGCCTCGATCTCGGCCGGGTAGCAGTTGAAGCCGCCGACGATGTACATGTCCTTGAGGCGGTCGGTGATGACCAGGTTGCCGGCAGGGTCCAGGCAACCGACATCGCCGGTGTGCAGCCACCCTTCGGCATCGATGGCCTCGGCGGTGGCGGCCGGGTCCTGGAAGTAGCCCTGCATGATGTGGAAGCCGCGCAGGCAGATTTCCCCGGTCTGGCCCTGGGCCAGGCTGGCGTTGTCGGGGCCGCGGATGCTCACTTCGGTGCCCGGCAACGGCTGGCCGCTGGTGCCGGCGATCACCTCGGCCGAGGCCTGCGGGTCGCACAGGGTCGCCAGGCCGCCGCACTCGGTCAGGCCATAGGCGGTGGTCACCACGCTGAACCCCAGCTCGCTGCGCATGCGCTCGATCAGGCTGGGCGGGATGCTCGCCGAACCGGTCACGGCCACCCGCAGGCTCGACAGGTCGGTTTCGGCCAGGCGTGGGTGGGCCAGCAGCGACAGGTACAAGGTCGGCGCGCCCGGCAGCACCGTGACCCGTTCGCGGGCAATGCGCTCGAACACCAGCTCGGCGTCGAACACCGCGTGGGGCAGGATGGTCGCCCCGGCGATCAGGCACGTCAGCCAACCCGCCTTGTAGCCGAAGGCATGGAAGAACGGGTTGACGATCAGGTAACGGTCACCCGGCCCCAGCCCCAGCACCCGCACATACTCGGTAAAGGCGCGCAGGTTCTGCCCGTGGGCGCTCATCACGCCCTTGGGCTTGCCGGTGGTGCCCGAGGTGAACAGCAGGTCGCAGACTGCCTCGGGGGCGATGCACAGCGCGCGCCGCTCGGCGGTGAGCTTCTCGATGGTCGCGGCCCCGGCCAGGAACTGCGCGTAGCTCAGGTCGCGCGCCGGCAGCGATTGGTCGCAAGCGAACACCACCTGGTGCTCCAGGGTCGCCGGGCGCTGGGGAGCGAGCAGCGCCGGGTAGTCGACATCGAGGAACCGCTGCTGCACGAACAGCACCCGACAGCCGCTGCGCGCCAGCACGTCGGCGGCCTCGGCACCCTTCATGCGGGTATTGATCGGCACCAGCACGGCGCCGGCGCAGTGGATGCCCAGGGCCGCGAGAATCCACTCGCGGCTGTTCGGCGCCCACAGGCCGACCCGGTCGCCCGGCTGGATACCCAGGGCCATCAGGCCACGGGTCACCTGCAAGGCCTGCTCCGGCAGGTCGGCGTAGTCCAGGCGCATGCCGTTTTCCTCGATGGCGGCATGGCCGGCATAGCGCCGGGCGCTGTCGAACAGCAGCCGGGCGATGGTGGCAGGCGGGGTCAGGGTCGAATTCAGGCTCTGGTTCATAGGCGTCACTCGGGAAAACGGATACGCAGGTGGGGGCTGGTCGGCACGGCCTGGCAGGCCAGGATCCAGCCTTCGGCCAGTTCGCCGGCATCCAGGGCATCGTTGTGCAGCAATTCGATCTCGCCCTGCTCCAGGGTGCACATGCAGGAGGCGCAGCCGCCTACCCGGCAGGCACTGGGCGGGTTGAGGCCGGCGCGTTCCATGGCGGCCAGCACGGTCTCGCCGCTGGCGCAGGCCAGCTGGTGCTCCTGGCCGTCGAGGCGCACGGCCAGTTGCGCGGCCACGGCGGCGTCGCTCGCGGTGGCCAGTGGCGCCTCGCCCTCGCCGGGCAGCGACACGAAGCGCTCCACATGCACCCGCGCCGGCGGCACGCCAAGCTGCCGAAGGGCTTCGACGGCGGTGTCCATGAACGGCCCTGGCCCGCAGATGAAGGCCTGGGCGTCGATGAACGGCCGCGCCAGCTCAGCCAGTTGCGCCGCCATTGGAATGCCCTGCAACGCGTCGAGCCAGTGCACCACCTGCAGACGTTGCGGGTGCACCGAGGCCAGCAGGCGCAACTCATCGCGGAAGATCACCGACTGCGCGTCGCGGTTGGCGTAGATCAGCAGGATGCGCCCGGACCCGGCCAGCAGCGCCGAGCGCAGGATCGACAGCACCGGCGTGATGCCGCTGCCGCCGCCGAACAACAGCAGGTCGCCGGCCAGGTCGCGCGGCACGAACACCCCGGCCGGCGGCAATACGTCCAGGGTCTGGCCTTCCTGCAGGTTTTCGCACAGCCAGTTCGAGGCACGACCGTCGCGCACGCGCTTGACGGTCACGCGCAACGGCTCGTCCAGCAGCGGGGTGCTGGACAGCGAGTAGCAGCGCGGCAGCCAGCCCCCCTCGAAAGGCACCCGCAGCGTCAGGAACTGGCCCGGCTGGTAGCGGAAGCGCTGCACAAGCGCCTCCGGCACCTCGAACTCCAGGGAGCGGGCGTCGGCGGTCTCCTCGACCACCCGCGCCACCCGCAGGGCTAGGTATTCACTCATACGAACGGGTCCGGGTTGGGCAGGCCCAGCTGCACCGCGCCGAAGCTGCGCCCGTAGGCCATGAAGTTGTTGGCGATGTGCCCGCGAGCCTGGTGCAGGTCACGGAACAGGCGCGCCACCGGATTGCTGTTGTACAAGCCCGAAGCCGCCATGCTGCGCAGCAGGTCGTTGACCCGCTCGGCGCAGATGTTGGTGACGTAGGAGGACTGGTAGCGGTACAGCAGGCGCGTTTCGGTGTCCGGGTACTCGCCGGCACGGGCCAGGGTCATCAGGTGCTCGTAGTTGCGTTCGAGCACCAGCTTCAGGCAATCGACGGTGATCACCGCTTCCGCCACGGCCGTCTGGGCCACGGGATCATCGGCCGTGCGCGCACCGTGCTTGCCGATATGCTGCGCCGCGTTCTCGCGGAAGGTATTGATCGCGCCTTGCAGGGCGCCGATGGCCGAGGTCGACACCGCGCGGGAAAACACCTGGGCGAACGGGATCGCATAGATCGGGTTGGTATTGACCAGGCGCCCCGGGGTGGCCTCGATCGTCCAGTTGTTGGTGCGCTGCACCCGGTGGGCCGGCACGAAGGCATCCTCGACCACGATGTCATGGCTGCCGGTGCCGCGCAGGCCGAGCACGTCCCAGTTCGGCTCGATGCGGTAGTCGGCCCGTGGCAGCAGGAAGGTGCCGTGTTCGCTGGCAAAGTCGCCATCGGCCGGGAGAATGCCGCCCAGCAGCACCCACTGGCAGTGCTCGCTGCCACTGGAGAAGCCCCAGCGCCCGCTGATGCGATAGCCGCCCGGCACCACCGTGACCTTGGCCGACGGCATGTAGGTCGAGGAAATCAGGGCGTTGTGGTCCTGCTCCCACACTTCGCGCTGCGCCTCGACCGGGTAGCGCGCCACCTGCCAGGGGTGCACGCCCATCACGCCGTACACCCAGGCGGTCGACATGCACCCCTCGGCGAGGATCATCTGGATTTCGAAGAAGGTCCGCGGGTCGACTTCGTAGCCGCCGAAGGCGCGCGGTTGCAGGGCCCGCAGCAAGCCGGCCGACTGCAGCTCCTCGATGGTCTGGTCAGGGATCCGCAGGTCACGGTCGGCCTGCGCGGTACGTGCCTTGAGCAGCGGCACCAGGCGCCGTGCGCGTTCGATCAGCTCGACTTCTTCCTGGGTCTTTTCTCGCAAACTGTGCATCACTGGTTTCTCCCGATCTCGCTGCGCCACTGCGCGAGTTGAGGTCGATGATCGGGTTGGCCAAGGCAGGATTCATCGTCAAAGCGGACTAGGGCTTGACCGCGCTGCAGGCCGCGCCTGTGCTAGTCCGTTGAGACGATGCCGCAGGCCGCCTGCGCCGCGATAGTCTTCGCCATCCACAGCCCTGAGGAAGCACAGCCATGAGTATCCTGCAGCGATTTCGCCTCGACGGCAGCGTCGCCATCGTCACCGGCAGCGGCCGTGGCATTGGCCGCGCCATTGCCCTGGCCTATGCCGAAGCCGGCGCCGATGTCGTCTGCGCCGCCCGTTCCCTGGACGACGTGCAGGCGGTGGCCGAAGAAATCCGCGCCCTGGGCCGCAACGCCCTGGCGTTTGCCTGCGACGTCAACGACCCCGAGCAACGCCAGGCGCTGGTCAGCCAGAGCCATGAGCACCTGGGCCGCATCACCCACCTGGTCAACAACGTCGGCGGTGGCGGCCCCAACGACCCGCTGGGCCTGAGCCCGGAGCAGTTCGACGAGATCATGCGCTTCAACGTCTCCAGCGCCTACGCGTTCTGCCAGCTGTGCGTGCCGCTGATGCGCGAGGCCGGTGGCGGCAACATCGTCAACATAAGCTCCGTGGCAGCGCGCTACGCCCAGCGCCATTTCAGCGCCTACGGCACGGCCAAGGCGGCGCTCAGCCACCTGACCCGCCTGCTGGCCCAGGACTTCGCACCCCGGGTGCGGGTCAATGCCGTGGCCCCCGGCCCGACCCTGACCGCCGCGCTCGCCGGCGTGATGCCGGCCGCGATGCGCCAGAGCATGGAGGCCAACACCCCGCTCAAGTGCCTGGGCACGCCCGAGGACATCGCCGCTGCCGCCCTGTACCTGGCGAGCCCCGCGTCCGCCTGGGTCACCGGCAAGATCATCGACGTCGACGGTGGCGCCGATTCCAGCGTGTGGGTGGGCTGAACCCCTTTTTCTCAGGCCGGTACACCACGCTCGGACCGGCCCTTTTTATTCCTTACCGCAGAGAGCCCCGTCATGGACGCCCATCTGATCACAGCGCTCGGTGACGAGCTGTTCAACGCCCTTCGTGGCCGCACCACCTTGCCCCCCCTGACCCGCCGCTACCCGGCCATCACCCTCGACCAGGCCTACCGTATTTCCCTTTCATTCCTGCAGCGCCGTGAAGCGCTCGGTGAGCAGGTGATCGGCAAGAAGATCGGGGTGACCAGCCGCGCCGTGCAGGAAATGCTCGATGTCCACCAGCCTGACTTCGGTTTCCTGACCGATGCCATGCAGGTCGAAGACGGCAGCGACGTGAGCCTGGCCCAGCACCGGCTGATCCAGCCGCGCGCCGAAGGCGAGATCGCCTTCGTGCTCGGTGAAGACCTGCACGGGCCGGGCATCAGCGCCGAAGACGTGCTGGCCGCGACCCAGTGGGTCATGCCTTGCTTCGAGATCGTCGATTCGCGCATCGACGCCTGGCAGATCCGCATCCAGGACACCGTGGCCGACAACGCCTCCTGCGGCGTGTTCGCCCTCGGCAGCCAGCGCATCGACCCGCGCACCCTGGACCTGGCCCGGGTCGAGATGCAGCTGCTGAAGAACGGCCAGCCGGCCGGCCATGGCCTGGGCTCGGCGGTGCAGGGTCACCCTTGCGCGGCGGTGGCCTGGCTGGCCAACACCCTGGGCGAGCTGGGCATCCCGTTCCGGCGCGGCGAAGTCATCCTTTCCGGCGCCCTGGCGCCCCTGGTTCCGGTAGTGGCCGGCGACCGCATCAGCCTGAGCATGAGCGGGCTGGGCCAGTCCAGCCTGCACTTCGTGCCCTGACCCCCTCCCCTGGAGCCTTAGACATGAGCAAGAAGATCCGCTGTGCGTTGATCGGGCCAGGCAACATCGGCACCGACCTGTTGTACAAACTCAAACGTAGCGAGGTGCTGGAGCCGGTCTGGATGGTCGGCATCGAAGCCGGCTCCGAAGGCCTGGCACGGGCCCGCGAGCTGGGCCTGAAGACCACCGCTGATGGCGTCGACGGCCTGCTCCCGCATGTGCTCGAAGACCGCATCCAGATCGCCTTCGATGCCACCTCGGCCTATGTGCATGCCGAGAACTCGCGCAAGCTCAACGCCCTCGGCGTGCTGATGATCGACCTGACCCCGGCGGCCATCGGCCCGTACTGCGTGCCCCCGGTCAACCTCAAGGCCAACCTTGGCCTGGGCGTGATGAACGTCAACATGGTCACCTGCGGTGGCCAGGCGACCATCCCGCTGGTGGCCGCGGTGTCCAGCGTGCAGCCGGTGGCGTATGCCGAGATCATCGCCACCGCCGCCTCGAAATCGGTGGGGCCCGGCACCCGCAAGAACATCGACGAGTTCACCCGCACCACCGCCAGCGCAGTGGAACAGGTAGGCGGTGCCCGGCGCGGCAAGGCGATCATCATCATCAACCCTGCCGAACCGCCGCTGATCATGCGCGACACCGTGCATTGCCTGACCGAAGACACGCCCGATGAGCCGGCGATCCGCGCCGCGATCGACGCCATGATCCTCCAGGTGCAGCGCTACGTGCCGGGTTACCGGCTGGTCAACGGCCCGGTGTTCGATGGCAACCGGGTGTCGATCTTCATGGAGGTCGAGGGCCTGGGCGACTACCTGCCGCGCTACGCCGGCAACCTCGACATCATGACCGCGGCAGCGGCGCGCACCGCCGAGCTGTTCGCCGAGGAAATCCTCAAGGGCGAGCTGGTGCTGCGCCCTGCCCCCACCGCACTGGCCTAAGGAGCGACCATGGACCTCACTGGCAAACGCATCACCGTACATGACATGTGCCTGCGCGACGGCATGCACCCCAAGCGCCACCAGATCAGCCTGGATGAAATGCAGCGCATCGCCTGCGGCCTGGATGCCGCCGGGGTGCCGCTGATCGAGGTGACCCACGGCGATGGCCTGGGCGGCAGCTCGGTGAACTACGGCTTTCCCGCACATAGCGATGAGCAATACCTGTCGGCGGTGATCCCGCTGATGAAACAGGCCAAGGTTTCGGCGTTGCTGCTGCCGGGCATTGGCACTGTCGAGCACCTGAAGATGGCCCATGAACTGGGGGTCAGCACCTTGCGCGTGGCCACCCACTGCACCGAGGCCGACGTCAGCGAGCAACACATCGCCCATGCCCGCCACCTGGGCATGGACACCGTGGGCTTTCTGATGATGGCGCACATGAACAGCGCCGAAGGCCTGGTCACCCAGGGCAAGCTGATGGAGAGCTATGGTGCCAACTGCATCTACCTGACCGATTCCGCCGGCTACCTGCTGCCGCATCAGGTCAGCGAGCGCGTGGCCGCGATGCGCGCCGCGCTGCGACCGGAGACCGAGATCGGCTTCCACGGGCACCATAACCTGTCGATGGGCGTGGCCAACTCGATCGCCGCGATCGCCGCCGGTGCCAGCCGCATCGACGCCGCTTGCGCGGGGTTGGGCGCGGGTGCCGGGAACACGCCGATGGAGGTGCTGGTGGCGGTGTGCAAGCGCATGGGTATCGAGACCGGGGTGGATGTGTTCGCCATCCAGGATGTCGCCGAGGACCTGGTGGTGCCGATCATGGACTTCCCCATCCGCAGTGACCGCGATGCGCTGACCATGGGGTATGCCGGGGTGTATGGGTCGTTTTTGCTGTTCGCCAAGCGCGCCGAGCAGAAGTATGGCGTGTCGGCGCGGGAGATCCTGGTGGAGATGGGCCGGCGCGGCATGGTCGGTGGCCAGGAAGACATGATCGAAGACACCGCGATGACCCTGGCGCGCCAGCGCGCCTGAAGGTAGTCGACTACTCCCACAGCTGAAAGCCAGTGGCGGTCGCTGTGGGAGCAACTGTCCTGCTCACTTTCTAACAGTTGACGCATCTCCTGTGGGAGCGGGCTTGCCCCGCGAAGCAGGCAACGCGGTGCATGGCACCGGCTTCGCCGGTGTTCGCGGGACAAGCCCGCTCCCACAGGTACGCCACAGGCATTGAGAGCCGTGGAGTACATGTGGGAGCCGGCTTGCCGGCGATAGGGCCCGAACGGGCAATTAGACCCTCAACGCCAATCGGCCACGATCCCATGCTCCAGCGCAAACGGCTGGGCAGCCAGCGTGCGCCGCTGATACTTCACCGCCCGCTCATCCTCGGCCAGCCACAGCATCACCGCCGCCGGCACTTCCGGCGGTGCGCTGCCGGCGCGCAAGGCAATCACACCCTGCTCGCCAATGGTCGCCTTCAGCGCTTCGGTGGTGACCACCCCAGGGTTCAGCGTATAAGCCCGAATCCCGCGCTCACCCAGTTCCACCGAAAGCATGCCGGACAGCCGTGAAACCGCCGCCTTGCCAGCCCCATACGCATAACCCCAACCGCCCTGGTCAGCAGCCACCGGCGGATCGCTCTCGCCCGCGCCCGAGGTGACATTGATCACCACCCCAGCGCCCTGCCCCAACATGCGCTCGACCACCGCCCGGGTCAGCAGGAACGGGGTGAGGATGTAACCCTTGAACATCCGCTCCAGGGTGTCCGGCTGCAGGGCCATGAATGTCGCGTTGAGGTCGCTGCCCTGGTAGATCGCATTGTTCACCAGCACATCGATGCGCCCGAACTCGGCCAGCACCGTCGCGCAGGCCTCCTCGGCCGTGCTGCTGTCGAGCAGGTCCATCGGCACCACCAGCACCCGCGCGCCCAGCGTGCGAATGGCCTCGGCGGTCGCCGTGAGGCTGCCCGACAGCGGCGCGCCGCTGGCCTGGCGCAAGGCATGGGGATGCTGTTCGCCTTCTTCCACGGTGCGTGCACTGATCGCCACGTCATAGCCGGCCCGGGCGAACGCCAGGGCCGCCGCGCGGCCGATACCCCGGCTGGCGCCGGTAATGAATGCCACTTTGTTCATGCCAGGTCCTTGTCAGAAGCGCGGCGCACGCACCATGGCGTCCATACCACCGTCGATGAACACCACGCTGCCGTGGATGAAGGCCGCCTGCCGGGACTGCAGGAATGCCACCAGCGCGGCGATTTCTTCCGGATGGCCGGAGCGCCCCAGCGGCGCAACGAAATCGCGCACCGCCTGGCCGAAGCGGGCATCGTCCAGCGAGGCCTGGTGCAGCGGCGTCTGTACCGCGCCGGGAGCCACCACGTTCAGGCGGATACCGCGCTGCGCCCAGGCCGGCGCCAGGCGCCGGGCCTGATGGGTCACCGCGTACTTGGAGCAGGCGTAGGCGATATGCGGCTGGCCGTGTTCGTTGGCCAGCTGCAGCGCCTTGGCCTCGTTGCCCTCCAGCATCGCTGCCGTCATTGCCTGTTGCTCGGCGCCGGGCTGGGTCGCCGCCACCGAGCCGATCACCAGGGCCGCCGGGGCCTGGCCACGGGCCAGGGCATCCTGCAGACCGTCGAGCAGCTGGCTGACGCCGAAATAGTTGACCGCCAGGATCAACCCGCACGACGGCGCGGTCACTCCCACCCCGGCGCAACACACCAGCCCGTCGAGCACCCCGCCACTGCGTTCGAGCACCTGGGCGATGGCCGCCTCGCGCCCGTGGGCGGTGGACAGGTCGGCGATCACCTCGGCGTCGCTGCGATCGATACCGATTACCTCATGCCCCGCCGCACGCAAGGCGGCACTGACCGCCGCGCCAATGCCCGAGGCACTGCCACTGATAGCTGTAACAGACATAGTGAATCTCCATGATGGGTCCGGCCAGTATCGGCAGGACCGCTACGCGCCGGCATCGTCCTGGCGGACTAAATCCGGCGCACGGGGGCCGGGTTCAAGCCCGTTGGGGAATGGCCACTGCCAGTTGCGGTGGCGGCACTTTCAGCCGGTCGATGGCCTTGAGCGCCACCTTCGGCTTGCCCAGCGCCACCACGCTGTTGAGGAGGATCCGCACCAGCTCGGTCTGGCGCCGCACGCCGGTCTTGGAGAAGATCGAGCGCAGGTGCGCCCGGGCCGTGTTGCGGCGAATGTTCAGCACCTCGGCAGCCTCTTCCAGGGACAGGCCGTTGGCCAGTTCCATGGCCAGCGCGGTTTCCGCCCGGGTCAGGTTGAACAGCTGCTTGGTCACCACTTCGCTGGCCAGCGACTTGCTGGCCGCATCGCGGATGTACACCAGCGCCGCCGGCTTGCCCTTCTCTTCGGCCCAGTCCAGTGACGGAATCGACTCCACCACCAGGCCCAGGTTGACCAGCCCCGAAGGCCGGGTCACCGACATCGCTTCGGCGCTCTTGGGCGCATCCGGCGAGAACGCCGCGCGAACCAGACGCTGCAGCTCGCGGTTGTCGCTCGGGTAGGTCGCCTCCAGGCGCCCGCCCACCAGCTTCAGGCCGTCGCCGGTGGCGAGAATTTCCTGGGCCACCGGGTTGACCCGCAGCACGCTGCCGCTTTCGTCCAGCACCAGGGTCGCCACCGAAAGCCGGCTGATCGCCTGGGAATACAGCTCGCTGAGCGACTCGCTGCGGTCCAGCAGGTTGTGCACCTGCAGGGCCCGGCGCAGGTGCGGCAGGAACATGCCGCACAGGGCCCGCTCATCGGCCGAGAAGTTCGGCGCATGCTTGGGCCGGGTAATGCGAAAACGCAGCTTGCCGCCGTCGGGGGTGGAGATGTCGGCGCCCATCACGTGGTACACCCCTTGCGGGCCGCAGAACATCTTGAAGTAGGCGCTGTGCTCCCATTCGGTCGAGGTCATGATGTCGTCGACGGTGAACACGTGGTCGAGCGGCTGGTTGGCGAACGGCGTGTTGGTCTGCGGGTAGGTCATGTAGCTGACATCGCCCGCCCCTTCGATATCGCCCGAGATGATCATCACGCCCATGTCGGGCTGGTCGGGCACGCGCAGGATCAAGGTGGCGTAGTTGGCCCCGTAGAGGGTACGGAAGCTGGTCAGCGCCCGGGCCATCAGTTTGGGATCCAGGGCGCCCTGGTAAACCTCGCCGACCAGGCGGTCATAGGCGGCCAGGTCGAGGCCGAGAGCGGCAAGTGCATCATGGGTCAAGACTGCTTTGTCCACAGTGTTCTCCTCGCTCGGGTAAGGCTGGGCCTCCCCTTGTTATTTTTATAATTTCGGCGCGGGGCCAGTGGCCCCTTCGCTGCAACACACCCGCGCCACAGTCTCGCTGGCGGCCCCCGGTGGCGACAATAGGTGCAACCGGGTTTATTTTTTTGGTTACTGGATGCTTCAGCGGGGCTGGCCGCTCAGCACCGCACCGGCTGCCGACTGTCGCGCCACCAACGGCCGGCCCCGGTTGAACCAGGCCGCCAGCGCCGGCAACAGGAAGATCGCCCCCAGCACGTTGACCAGGAACATGAACGACAGCAGCACGCCCATGTCGGCCTGGAACTTCAGCGGCGCGAAGGCCCAGGTGCAAACCCCGATCGACATGGTCAGGGCAGTGAACACCGCGGCCGTGCCGCGCTGGCACATGGCCCGGTAGAACGCCTCGCGCAGGTCCGCGCCGGCGGCCATCTCGTGCTGGATGCGCTCGTACAGGTAAATGCCGTAGTCCACCCCGACCCCGACCCCCAGCGCCATCACCGGCAGGGTGGCGACCTTGAGGCCGATGCCCAGCATCGCCATCAGCGCGTTGCACAGGATCGCGACGATCGCCAGCGGCACCAGGATGCACAGCACCGCGCGCAGCGAGAAGAACGTCAGCCAGCAGAACAGCGCCACCGAGCCGAACAACGCCGCCAGCATGATCACCTCGGCGCGCTTGACCGCTTCGTTGGAGGCCGCCATCACGCCGACGTTGCCCCCGGCCAGCAGCAGCTCGACCTTCGGCGTGCGCACCTCGTCGATGATGCGCCGCGCCTCGCCGATCGCATGGCTGACGGTGGCGCCTTCATGGTCGGTGAGAAACACCAGGATCTGCATCTGCTGGCAACCCTCGGTGACCAGGCCGTCGTCGGGCATGTAGGCCCGGGCGCCCTGGCTAAGGCCGCGGGCGGAACCGGGGATGGCGGCCCAGCGCGGATTGCCTTCGTTGTTGCCGGCGATCACCCGCTTGCCCATGCCGGCCACGCTCTGCACCGACTGCACGCCGCTGACCGCACGCATGCGAAAATCGAAGGCCTCCACCGCGCGCATCACTTCCGGTGACAGGCAGCCTTCCTCGATGCCTTTTACCTCGACGAACACCGACATCACGTCCAGGCCGATCGAGTAGCTGCCGATGATCCGCGCATTGTCCTGGTTGTAGCGCGAGTCGGCGCGCAACTCCGGTGCGCCGGCGCCGATATCGCCCACGGCCAGCTCCCGCGCCTTCCACGCCCCCGCCACCAGCAGCGCCAGGCTCAGCCCGAACACCACCAGCGCAGGGCCAGGTTCGGCGAGCGCCGACAGCCGCCACCACAGGCGATGGCGCCCGCCCTGGGCGGCCTGGGCCTGGCGCAGCGCGCCCGGTTCCAGGCGCAGCCAGGACAGGATGATCGGCAGCATCAGCTTGTTGGTGACGATCATCAGCATCACCCCGATGCAGGCGGTGACCCCCAGCTCATGCACGATGGGGATGTCGATGAGCATGATCACGGCAAAACCCAGGGCGTTCATCAGCAGTGCCAGCGAGCCCGGGATGAAGATCTTGCAGAACGCTGAACGCGCCGCCTCCAGCGAGCTGGCGCCGGCCACCACGTCCTGCTTCCAGGCGTTGGTCATCTGTACCGCGTGCGACACACCGATGGAGAAGATCAGGAACGGCACCAGGATCGACATCGGGTCGATGCCCAGCCCCAGCAGCGGCAGCAGCCCCAGCAACCACACCACCGGCAGCAGAGCCACCACTAGCGCGACCAGGGTCAGGCGCCACGAGCGGGCGTACAGCAACAGCAGCAGCGCGGTGATGACGAAGGCAATCACGAAGAAGCCGATCACCGTGTTCAACCCTTCGACCACATCGCCGACCAGCTTGGCGAAGCCGACGATGTTGATCTCGATGTGTTCGTTGGCGTACTTGTGGCGGATCGCTTCCAGGCGTTCGGCCACCTCGGCGTAGTCCACCGCCTTGCCGGTCTGTGGGTCGATGTCCTGCAGGTCAGCCCGCACCATCGCCGATTTCAGGTCGTTGGCCACCAGCCGGCCGATCTGCCCGGACGCCGCGGCATTGCTGCGCACCTGGGCCAGGTCGGCGGCGCTGCCGCTGAAGCGCGGCGGCACCACCACGTCACCATAGAAGCCCTGCTCGGTGATCTCGATGTAGCGCACGTTGGCGGTGAACAACGAGGTGACGCTGGCGCGGTTGACCCCGGAGATGAAGAACACATCGTCGGTGACCTTGCGCAGGGTATCGAGGAACTCCGGGTTGTACAGGTCGCCCTCGCCTTTCCAGCGCACGCTGACCAGGAAGCGGTTGGCGCCGGTGAAGTACTGGCTGAAGCGCAGGAAATTGACCATGTACGCATGGCGCACCGGGATCTGCTTGTTGAAGCCCGGGTCCAGCTGGGTGTGCGTGGCGCTGTAGCCCAGGCCCAGGGTCAGCAGCACGAACAACAGCAACCAGCCCTTGCGTCCTTTCATCAAACCGTTGGCGGTCGCTTCGACGCAACGCGCCACGCGGGTCTGTGCCTTACTCATCGTTCGTCCCTCATTTGCCCAGCGTGGCAAGGTTGCCCGCGGATTCAACGAAAACCCCTTGCTCACCGCCCAGCAACAGGCGTGAACCCACCATGGCCGCCGACGTCAGGGTGCCGTGCCCGCTGATGCGGCTGGCGCTGGCCAGCTCGCCACGGGCATCCAGACGCACCACCGAGCTGCCGGCGCCGACCAGCACCAGCCCACCGCCCGGCAGCCGGGCATGGCCGTACAACGGCAGCGCATTGCCGACCTCGACCTGGCGCCAGTGCTCGCCGAAATCGTGGCTGACGAACACATGCCCACGCATGCCGTAGGTCACCCAGTCGCTGGCGCTCAGGCGCACCACGCCGAACAGCGAACCGCTGTAAAAGGCCGGCAGGGTCTGCCAGTGCTCACCGGCATCGCGGCTGCGCAGCACCAGGCCCTGCTCGCCGACCAGCATGCGCCGGCCATCGGCGCCGCCGTCCATGCCGTTGAGGTGGGCACTGTCGATGTCCAGCGCCAGCGGCTGCCAGGTCTGCCCGGCATCGATGGACTGGTAGAACTTGCCGAAGCTGCCGAACGCCAGCACCCGCTCGCCACCGGCGGCCCAGACGCCCAGCAGGGGCTCGCCAAGGCTGTCGTCGTGGCGCACTTCGCGCCAATGCTGGCCGGCGTCTTCGGAGCGCAGGATCCAGCCGTCGTGACCGACCGCCAGCAGGCGCTGGTCGTCCAGGGCTACCAGCGCGGTCAGGGCGACCTGGCGCTGGGGTTGAACCTGGGCTTGTTGCCAGCTGGCGCCCTGGTCGTCGCTTAGCAGGATGCTGCCGCGCTCGCCGACGGCCAGCACACGGCGGCCGACATCGAGCAAGGCGTTGATCTGTACCCGGTCGGCGCGCAGCGGCGGGTTGGCGGGCACGGCCTCGGGGCGTGGAAGGAAGGTGTAGGTGATGGTCAGGCCGACGAACAGGCAGACCAGATAGCCAATCAGCGAGCGCATGGGCAACGCTCCTTGGGGTGACACGCGAACAAAGCAGCCATGGAGCCATTCCTCTTGTTCTTGTCAGGCGCCGGACCTGCGGGGAGAGCCGCAGGGGCAATGGGATAGTCGGCTGGGGCGCGGAACGAAACATCGTCCAAATGGCTTAAGAATCGGTGGCCGGCCGGATGGGGGATGGCAGGTCTGGCCCTATCGCCGGCAAGCCGGCTCCCACAGGTAGGGCGCCGTTCTCAAGTTCGGTGGGGTTCCTGTGGGAGCCGGCTTGCCGGCGATAGGGCCCTGAGGGATCAGCGCTGGTAAAGGATCACCAGATCGTTGATCACCGAAGGTCGCTCCTGCCCGACCACATGGGTGTTGATCTCCAGGGTCAACTGGGTCCCCCGCTCACGCACCTCCACCGCCTTGACCCGTGCCCGCGCATGAATCCGCGCGCCAGCCGGCACCGGCGCCGGGAAGCGCAAACGGTCGGAGCCATAGTTGATCTGCGTGGTGAACCCGGTGATCTCGAAGCCCAAATCCAGCTTCAGCCGCGACTGCAGCACCTGCACCAGCGCACCATGAGCGATGGTGCCGCCAAACGGGCTGCTGCGCCGGGCGCGCTCAGGGTCGGTGTGGATCCAGTAGTCGTCGCCGGACAACTGCGCGAAGGCGTCGATCAGCGCCTGGTCCACCAGAAGGCTGTTGCTCCAGGCACTGAACTGCTCGCTGACCAGCGCCTTCAAGCCCGCTTCGTCGTTGCAGTCGACCTGCACACCGGGCCCAGCCTCGGGCGCGGCCGGTGGCGTGTCGTCGGCGCTGGCCCATGCCTCCAGGCGCCCGACGTCCTGCTCCAGGCCGGTAAAGCGCAACAGCCGGTTGCCCTTGCCGTCGACCTGGGCGAACACCGGCTGCAGCGGCATGCCGATGCGAATCTGCGCCTCGTCCAGCCCCACCAGGGTGGTGTTGATCCGCACCCCTTCGGCCAGTTCCACCACCGCCAGCTTCTGCGGCATCTCGTCGGCGAAGTCCGGCAAGGTCGGGATACGGGTCAAGGTGAAGCTGTACAAGCTTGCCTGGCCTGACACTTCGCGCCAGGCCGGGTCCTGCGCCAGGCACGCCGGGCAGTGCCGGCGCGGGTAGAACAGCCACTGCTGGCAGGCGCCGCACTGCTGGATCAGCAGGCGGCGGGCCTTCAGGCCCTCCCAGAAGGGTGCGGAAATCTCCGTGGCCACAGGCATCGGTTTGTTGTTGGACATGCTGGTTATGCTCCCTGAAGGATCAATGCGCCCTGCTCGCTCATCACGCCACCGGTCCCGGAGACGTACACGCTGTCGCAGCGTTGCAGCTGGCGCTCGCCGGCCGCCCCGGCAATCTGCGTGACCGCCTCGATGACCTGCGACATGCCGCCCGCAGAGCCGGCCTGGCCAAAACTGAGCTGGCCGCCGTGGGTGTTCATGGGGAAATCGCCGCGCCAGGTCAGGTCGTGCTCGCGCACGAACGCCATGCCCTCGCCTTTGCCGCAGAAGCCGGCGTCTTCGAGGGTGAGCAAGGCGGTGATGGTGTAGCAGTCGTAGATTTGCGCGGCGTCGACGTCGGTCGGCTTCAGCCCGGCCATGCCGAAGGCGCGCTGCGAGGCGGGGCCGATCGGCGTGTGCAGCATGTCCTGGGCGTAGGACGGCGACTTGAAGGCCAGGTGCTCGCCGAAGCCGGTGACGAAGGCCGGGCGTTTGCGGGCCTTGGCCGCCAGTTCCTTGGACGCGACGATCATCGCCGCACCGCCGGCCACCGGCATGACGATCTCCAGCACATGCAACGGGTCGGCGACCATGCGGCTGCCCAGCACCTGCTCGATGCACAGCGGCTGGCCGAAGAACATCGCCTGCGGGTTGGCCTGGGCGTTGGTGCGCTGGTCAACGGCGATCTTGGCCATTGCCCGGGGGTCGTAGCCATACTGCGCGGCGTAGCGCTGGGCGATCATGGCGTAGCCGGTGTTCTGGCCCATGTGCCCATAAGGCAGGTCGAATTCCGCCTCCGGCGCACCGAACGCCGTGCTGTGGCCACCAAAGCGCATGGCCCGGGCCATCCAGCCGGCGTCTTCATCCGGCCCCAGCGGGGCCATGCGCGCCGGCAGTACGCACAGAACCGCCTGGCACAGCCCTAGCTCGATGGCGGCGGCAGCGCGCCAGACCATGCCCACCGAGGTGCAGCCGCCGAGGTCGACCACTTCGGCGAAGTTCAGCCGCAGGCCCAGGTATTCGGCGGCCATGGCCGGCACGAACACCGAGGCCTCGTGGAACTGCGGGCCGTTGATCACCAGGCCGTCGAGGTCCGACGCCTGCAGGCCGGCATCGCGCAGGGCCTGGGCGGCCAGGTCGGCGACCTGTTCGAGGTGGAACATCCGGGGTGCCGTCGCGTACTTTTCCGGCTTGTACTGCGCGGTACCCACAATTGCTGCGTGGCCTTTGAGCCCCATAGTGCCTCCATGCCGGGGCCCACAGGCCTCGGCGTTGTCCAGGTGGTCGGTCAGAAGGTGTATTTCATCGAGAAGGTGGCGTAGTCGCGGTCTGCATACGGCCGCTTGATCGGGTCGGGCGAGCCCAGGTAGCCGACGTAGGTCAGGCCGATTTCCAGGTTGCCGAGGTACTTGAAGGTGCTGCCTACGCTGAGGCGGCGGTCGCCCTGCACGCCGGCGATGCTTCCGGACATGGGTGTCGAGCCGCTGAACACGTTGGAGAAGCGCACTGGCACTTCCAGATCCCAGCCTTGGAAAACCCCCGGATAACTGAACGATGCGCCCAAGGTGTAGGCGCTGGCGTCGTGGCTTCTCCAGCCCGATGCGGTCTTGTAGGTGTAGTCATCGGAAGCTCCGACCAAAGGGCGCAGGCTGGGCAGCAGGGCCACGCCTTGCAGGTTGCTGGCGGCAGAGGTGGCGTCGACGCTGTCCACCCGCACATGGATGATCTCGCCGGTCAGGGTGGTCTGGCTGGCCCATGGCCGGTCGCCCAGCACGCGCATGGCCGAGAGTTGAATCTGCTGGCCCTTGCCCTTGGCCGGGGTTGGCCCGAGGCCGGTATTGACCAGCACGGGCGCGCCGTCGCGGTACGACCATTCGGCACCGATCTGGGTTTCGCCGAGCTTGGTCGAGGCGCTGATGCCGGTGAGCTTGATGTCTTCGAAGTACTTCACCCGGTAGCCATTGGCGACAAAGGCCGACAGGCCGCCGCCGACCGGCACCGGGTCGTAGCCGACCAGCGCGGTGGCCGGGTTCTTGTCGTGGTAGTTGACGTGAAACAGCGACAGCTCCAGCGCCGGTACCGGCCGGTAGCGCACCTGCAGCCCCCACTGGCCGCCGTCGCGGGGCTCGTCGGTGCCGCGGTAGGGCACGTTGCCGGTTGGCGTGATGAGGAACTCGCGGCCTGGGCCGATCACGTCGGTGCCGGAAAAGTAGCTGCCCACCGGGGCCAGTTCGGTGCCCTTCCATTCGTACTGCACGTAGCCGCCGAAGGTGAACTGCGGGTTGATCCGGTACGACGCCGACACCTGCCCCACCGGCAGCAGCACTTCCTTGACCTCGACCCCCGGCTGGTTGGCCTTGACCGCATCGGACGGGTTCTGCACGCCGTTGACGCCGGGGTAGTACAGACTCTCGCCCCAGGACTCGATATGGCGCCCGGCCTTGACGTCGAGCATGGTGTCGTTGTCGAAGCGCCAGCCCCCGAACACGTAGGCATCCAGCAGGCGGGTACGGCCGCCGCTGTAGTAGCGCGCATCGCTGGTGAATTCGTCGTTGTCGCCGTTCTTGTTGACCGTGGCCGGCGAGTCGTTGTCGTTCTTGCGGTGGTACACGTCGTCGTAGAAGGTACTGGCGCGCACCACGGCGCCATAGTTGTCCATGCGCAGGATCATCTCGCCGAGGGCGCCGACCCGGTTGGTGGTCAGGCTGCCCTCGTTGAAGTTGCGGTTGGCATCGTCGGCGTTGACCGTGAGCAGGCGGTCGCTGGGCTTGCCCAGGCGCACGCCGATGCCGTAGCTGGTGGTCACCGACCAGTCGATGGTCGCGCCGTTGTCGAACTCCAGGGTTTCCCCGGACCAGGCCGCCGTCGGCGCCAGCACGATTGCCGCCGTCAGGCTGGCAAGCTGGACGCTGCGACAGGCAAGGGCAGTGCCGTTATTGTTGTTCTTGTCGATCACACGGGCTCTCCTGTTAGGCAACCGACTGGCTGCCTGGAATGGTCAACGTTGCCGTCGGGCCGCCAGCCGCTTCGGCGGCGGGCGCCAGCAGGGCGCGCCGGTAGCGGTAATGCGCGTGGTGCAGTTCGCGCACCAGCCGCCCTTCGGCCATGAGGTAGTTGGCATGGGCCAACGTTTCGCCAAGGGCCATCAGCTCGTCGAAACGACCGGACAGCCTGGGGAACAGCTCGGCCATCAGCTCGCACGCCGTGCGTGGCGCCTCGCAGCTGGCCAGCAAACGGTCCAGCTGGGCCTGGTGGTGGGCCTGCAGCTGGTCAATGCGCGCATGCAGGTTGAAGAACGGCCGCTCGTGGGCCGGCAGCACCAGCACGCTGTCGGGCAGGCTGCGCAGGTGTTCGAGCGAGGTCAGCCATTCGCGCAGCGGGTCAGCTTCGGGCTCGGTGGCGTGCACGCCCACGGTCGGGGTGATGCGCGGCAGCACCTGGTCGCCGGCGAGCAGCAGGCTGCCGTCCTCGGCGTACAGGCAGGCGTGCTCGGGCGAATGGCCTCGGCCGACCACCACGCGCCATTGGCGGCTGCCGATGCGCACACGGTCACCGTCCTGCAGTCGCCGGTAGCTGTTGAAATGCAGGGGGCGGAAATGGCCGTTCTGGATCAGCTGGTACAGCTCGCCCGCCTGCGCCTCGTCCATGCCCGCCTTGCAGTGGAAGTCGAGGAAATCCCAGCCCGCGGCCTGCTCGGCCGGCACGGTGACGTACAGCGAGCGGTATTCGGCGGCGGTCATGTACACCGGGCAGCGAAAGCGCTCGGCCAGCCAGCCGGCCACGCCGGCATGGTCGGAGTGGTAATGGGTGCAGATCACCGCCAGCAGCGGCTGGCCGGCGAACACCTGGGTGAATACCTGCTCCCAGACCTCACGGGTCTGCGCGGTGTTCATGCCGGTGTCCACCACCACCCAGCCGTGGTCATGGCGCAGCAGGTAGAGGTTGATGTGGTCCAGGCGAAACGGCAGCGGCATGCGCAACCACCACACGCCCTCGGCCACTTCGCGCACCTGACCGCTGTCCGGCACCTGCGGCCAGGGGTAACGCAGGCCGCCGTGCAGTTCATGGCCGTTGCCGTCGAGGTCAGCCATGCTGGCCACCCTCGAATGCGGGCAGGCCGACCTGTTCGAGCAGCTGCGGCGAATAGGGCTGGTAGGTCTGGCTGCGCTCGTCGCGGATGAACAGCGGGTCGGGACAGGCGTTGGGGCAGTAGCCCTGGCGCTGCAGGTCGACCTTGCGCAGCTTGAAGGTGCTGGTCAGATCCGCCGCAGCGCTTACCCGCACGAACATGGGCGCGGCGTAGCGCGGCAGGCGCGCTTCGGTCAGGCGGTACAAGGCCTGCGGGTCGAAGGCCTGGCCCGCTTGCATCAGCACTGCCGCCATGCCTGCCCTGCCCTCGTGTTGCGGCACCTGCACACCGTAGATGTTGATCAGCTCCAGGCCCGGCAGGTCGCTCAGGGCATCGGCCACTTCCTGGGTCGAGACGTTTTCGCTTTTCCAGCGGAAGGTGTCGCCGATGCGGTCGACGAAGTAGCAGTAGCCGTCGGCGTCCTGGCGCAGCAGGTCGCCCGAGCTCCACCAGGCATCGCCCTCGCGCAGCACGTTGCGGCGGATCTTGCTCTCGGTGGCCGTGGCGCAGGTGTAGCCTTCGAAGCGGCCGCCGCCGATGTCCGGGTGGTCGACGATAAAGCCCATGGCCTCGCCCACTTCGCCCACCTCGCAGAGCTGGTAGAAGCCGTTTGCATCGCGCGGGTGGCAGTCGTTTTCCACGTCGAAGCGCACCAGGCGCAGGTTGGTGCGGTTCCAGTCCGGCACCCGGCCGCAGGCGCCCAGGTAGTTGTCGACGTTGATCAGGTTGGTGTTGGCTTCGGTCGCGCCCCACCCCTCGAACACCTGGATCGGCCCGAACCGTTCGACCCAGCGCTGCCAGGACTCGCTCGACAGGCCGGCGCCGAGCATGCAGCGCAGGGTATGTTCACGCTCCCCGGCTATGGCCGGCCGGTTGAGCAGGTAGCGGCAGATTTCGCCGATGTACTGGAACACGCTGATGCGATGGCGCGCCACATCGGACCAGAACTCGCGCACGCTGAACTTGCGGCGCACCACGATACTGGCGCCGGCACGCAGCGCGGTCGAGGTGACCGAGGTGGCGGCCGCGCCGTGGTACAGCGGCAGGCAGCAATAGAACACATCGTCGACGCCGGCGTTGAGCGTCACCTCCATCACATCCCCCGACGACAGCCAGCGCATGTGGCTGTAGCGCGCCGCCTTGGGCAGGCCGGTGGTGCCCGAGGTGAAGATCAGCAAGGTCGGCGCCTGGGCTTCGAGCCCGGCACGGTGCGCCTTGGGGAACGGCGTGTCGGGCGCAGCGGCCATGGCCGTGGCGAACTGGCGGTCGACGCCCGCAGGCAGCGCACCCGTCCAGCGGTTTTCGGCATCGTCGATCAGCCACATGGGCAGGGCCGGCAACCCTTCGGTCGCCTGCAGGTTGCCCAGGCATTCTTCACCGACCACCAGCGCCTTTGCACCGGTGGTGTCCAGGGCATGCAGCAGGGGTTTGCCGGTTACCTGGGTATTGACGAACGCCACCACCACCCCGAGCTTGACCAGGCCGAACCAGCAGCTGAAGAAGGCCGGACGGTTCTCCATCATCAGCGCGCAGACGTCGCCTGCTCGCAGGCCAGCGGCGAAGGCGGCATGGGCCACCTGGTCGGCCTGACGGTCGACCTCGGCGTAGCTCAAGGTCTGTTCGCCGTAGATCAGGAACGGCCGTTGGCCATGGCGCGCCGCTTGTGCTTCCAGGCGGTCGGCCAGGGTGTAGTGGTCGCGCGGCTTGATCTGGCCGCTGGCTTCGGCGCGCAGGTCGAGCAGCGCCTGGGTCTGTTCGCGGCTCACCGGTGGCTGCGGCAGGTTGGGCAAGGTGTGCGGCAGGTTCATTGCGCCACCTCCAGGGTTTGCTGCCAGCTGGGGTAGTCGCTGTAGCCACGGGCACCTGGGGTGTACAGGGTCTTGCGGTCGAAAGCGGCCAGCGGCCTGTGCTGGCGCAGTCGCTCGACCAGGTCGGGGTTGGCGATGAAGTGGCGGCCGAAGGAAACCGCCTCGCCCTCGCCCGCCGTCAGCGCGGCGCGGGCCGAATCGGCGTCGAAACCGTCGTTGAGGATCAGCGCCTGCGGGCCATGCTCGCGGGCCAGGGCGAAGGCATCCAGGTCGGCCAAAGGCGAACGCATGATGTGCAGGTAGGCCAGGCCCAGCGGCGCCACGGCCTGGCACAGCGCGGTGGTGGTCTGCGCCGGCTCGTGGTCGTCGATGTCGTTGTACGGGTTGCCGGGGCACAGGCGCAGGCCGACCCGGCCTGCACCGATGGCAGCGGCCATGGCTTCGAGCACTTCCTTGGCGAAGCGCACCCGGTGCTGCGCGCTGCCGCCATAGGCATCGGTGCGCGGGTTGCTGCCGGCGGCCATGAACTGCATGGGCAGGTAGCCGCTGGTGCAGTGCAGCTCGACGCCGTCGAAACCGGCTTCGCGGGCGTTCAATGCGGCCTGGCGGTAGTCGCCGATCACTTCGGCGATGCCTTCCAGGGTCAGGGCCTGGGGCACATCGGCGTCGACCAGCCCGGCGGCATCGCTGAACAGCTGCACACGCGCAGGCAGCGACGACGGCGCCACCGTCGCCGCGCCCTGCGGCTTGTTGTGGTGGCTGGCGGCGCGCCCCACGTGCATCAGCTGCAGGACGATGCGCCCGCCTTGCTCGTGCACGGCGCGGGTCACCCGTTGCCAGGCGGCGATCTGTTCGCGGCTGTAGATGGCCGGGGTACGGCAGTAGCCCAGGCCGCTGGCCGAGGGTGCCGTGCCTTCGGCGACGATCAGCCCGGCGCTGGCGCGCTGGCGGTAGTAGTCGACCATTTCGTTGCCCGGCACGGCGCGCCCATCGGCGCGGCTGCGGGTCATCGGGGCCATGACGATGCGGTTGGCCAGTTGCAGTTCGCCCAGGCGCACAGGCTCGAACAAGATGTCCATCTCAGCTCCTTCAGCTCTTGTTGTTTCCGGCTCGCGGGGAGCACGAAACACCGGATATGGGCTGAATGATTCACCGTGGGCAGGTGCGAAACATCGTCCGTCGAGACTAGTTTCGCGTGCTTGTCCCAGGGCCTGGGGGTACCCGCAGGCAGCGCGCAAATTTGGTCTGAACAGACGATGAATTGACGGCAGAATGGCGCGAGCATCATGCGCACCTAAAACAAGAAGCGGAGCTGTGCAGTGAACCCATCCCCTCCCGTGACCTGGCGTACTCACTACGCCTTGCTGGTGCTGGCCAGCATCTACGTCTTCAACTACATCGACCGCCAGTTGATGGCGATCCTGATCGAGCCGGTGAAACAAGAATTCGGCATCTCCGATACCGGCATCGGCCTGCTCTCCGGGGTGACCTTCGCCGTGTTCTACACGGTGTTCGGCCTGCCGCTGGGGCGCCTGTCCGACCGCATCGGGCGCAAGCCGGTGATTGCCTTCAGCTGCATGGCCTGGAGCCTGATGACCATGCTCTGCGGCATGGCCGGCAGCTTCTTCACCCTGGTGCTGGCGCGGATCGGCGTGGCCATTGGCGAGGCTGGCGGTACTGCGCCGTCGGTGGCGATGGTCTCCGACCTGTACCCGGCACATCGGCGCTCGACGGCGCTGGCGGTGCTGATGCTCGGCTCCAGCCTGGGGGCCATCGTCGGCCTGGGGTTGGGCGGCTGGATTGCCCAGCACCATGGCTGGCGTTATGCGTTCCTGCTGATTGGCGCGCCCGGCATCCTGCTGGGCCTGTTGCTGTTGCTCACGGTGCGGTCGCCGGCACCGCCGCGGGTTCGGCAAGCGGCCGAGGGGCCACAGGAGGGTTGGCTGCGTACACTGGCCGAGTTGCTGCGTATGCCGTCGTTTCTGTGGCTGGTGCTCACCGGCGGGGCGGCGGCCATCGCCGGGTATGCCATCGGTACCTGGAGCCCGAGCTTCCTGATTCGCTCGCACGGGCTGAACATGCAACAGGCCGGTTTTCTGGTCGGTGTGGTCGGCGGTACGGGTTCGACCATTGGCACGCTGGTGTGCGGCATGCTCACCGACCGCCTGGCCCGGCGTGACGTGGGCTGGCAGATTGGCGTGCCGTTGCTGGGCACGCTGCTGAGCATTCCGTTTGCCCTGGCCTACTTCCTCTGGCCCCAGGGCGTGGCGTTTCACATCGGCGATACGCCGGTGCCGCAGGCGTTTCTGTTCTACAGCGCGTTCGGGTTCTTTGGCGTGTGGTGGGCGACGCCTTGCCTGGGCGCGATCACTCACCTGTTCCCGGCCCATCGGCTGGCCCAGGCCACGGCGATTTTCGTCATGGCCATGACCTTGCTGGGGGTCGGCGTCGGGCCCTTGCTGATCGGCATGCTCAGTGATGTGTTCGTGCCGAGCCTGCAGGGTGAGTCGCTGCGTTATGCGTTGGCGGCATCGGTGGTGTTGCTGGTGTTGGCGGCGGGGTTCCTGGCGATGGCCTTGCCGCGCTATCGGGCGCGGATGAAGGGGTTGGCCGGTGGCGCGGCAACCGTGGGGGCTGTGGCGGTCTGATCAGACATTGGGGCCGCTTTGCGGCCCTTTCGCCGTGGTTCGTCGCCACGGCAAGCCGGCTCCCACAGAGATAGCGCAAGGCCTGAGTGGCGCGCTGTTCCTGTGGGAGCGGGCTTGCCCCGCGAAGCAGGCAACTCGGCGTATGGCACCGGCTTCGCCGGTGTTCGCGGGACAAGCCCGCTCCCACATAGTCTGCTTTTGCCTGTGCTGGCCTCATCGCCCTATGGGAGCCGGCTTGCCGGCGATGGGCTGCACAGCAGCCCCAAAGCCTGAGCCTCGGCTACATCTCCCACCTCAAGACCTGCACAGAACTCTGTGGGAGCAACTGTCTTGCTCAAATTCTAAGAGTTGACGCGACTTCTGTGGGAGCGGGCTTGCCCCGCGAAGCAGGCAACTCGGTGTAGGGCACCGGCTTCGCCGGTGTTCGCGGGACAAGCCCGCTCCCACATAGTCTGCTTTTGCCTGTGCT
>Ga0160441_100278_pt1 | contig 48789 bp, 38 predicted proteins | sample HID1971K_E1MG_FD_108260 | JGI IMG/M metagenome (GOLD analysis project Ga0160441, IMG submission 108260) | Enriched millipede-associated microbial communities from UW Madison campus, WI, USA - HID1971K_E1 MG | ecosystem: Host-associated > Arthropoda: Insects > Digestive system > Unclassified ... | reverse complement strand
GATCAAGGACATCCGCTGCCTGCGCAAGCCCACCGCCACGGTGCGCGTGCCGCTGGGCAAGGGCCTGATCTGGCGGTTGATCGCGCACCTGTCGCTCAACCACCTGTCGCTGGTCAGCCAGGGTCGCGAAGTGCTGCTGGAACTGCTGTCGCTGTACAACTACCGCAACGTGTCGGCCATCCGCAAACAGATCAACGGCATCAAGGCCATCAGCAGCGAGCCGACGGTCGCCCGGATCGGCCACCCGCGGCCGAACTTCGTGCGCGGCGTGGGCATCACCCTGACCTTCGACGAAAGCCAGTTCACCGGCAGTGGCGTGTACCTGTTCGGCATGGTGCTGGACCACTTCTTCGGCCAGTACTGCTCGATGAACAGCTTCACCCAACTGACCCTGCGCACCCAACAACGAGAAAAGAGAGTCGTCCAATGGCCAGCACGTACTGGCGATCAGCCCCTGGTCTGATCGATCAGGCCAGAGCCGAGCCGCACCGATTCGAATTCTTCCAATTGGTGCGCCTGCTTCGCCTGCACTACAGCCGCACCGGGCGCATGGACCTGGCAACGCGGCCGCACGAAGACCCGCTGCGTTTTCGCACCCAGCTGTCGCTGGCGTTCCCCGCCAGTGAAGTCAGCGACCTGCACTTCGAGCGCGAAGGCAAGGTGTCGCCGGCCGGGCTGCCGCTGTCGGAAGTGCAGGTCACCTTCATGGGGCTGGTTGGGCCGTCCGGCGTGCTGCCGCGCCCGTACACCGAGCTGTTGCTGGAACGCCACGTGCAGTACCGCGACGATGCCGCCCATGCATTCCTCGATATCTTCTCGCACCGCATGACCACGCTGTTCTACGAGGCCTGGCAGAAGTACAAGTTCCATATCGAGCACGAGCGCAACGGCACCTCGGGCTTCGACGGCTACCTGCTCAACCTGGTGGGCCTGGGCCCGCGTGCCCAGGCGCTGAAGTTCGAACAGCCACAACCGGTGCTGCGCCGCGAGCTGTTCAGCTACTTCGCCGGTCTGCTCAGCCAGAAGCCGCGCAACGCGCTGAACCTCGAACGCATGCTCGGCTTCTATTTCGGCCTGCCGATCCAGGTCAGGCAGTTCGCTGGCCGCTGGCTCAACCTGCAGCCCGAGCAGTGCACCCAGCTGGGGCGCAAGAACGCTCAGCTCGGCCACAGCGCCGTGGTCGGCAACCGGGTGTGGGACTACCAGTCGAACATCCGCATCGAACTGGGCCCGTTGGCACTGGCCGACTACCAGCGCTTCCAGCCGGGCACCGAGGACTACCGCAAGCTGGTCGAGCTGGTGCGCTTCTATATAGGTGCCGAGCTCGACTTCGAAATCGCTCCTCGCCTCAAGCGCGAAGCGGTGCCGCGTGCCCAGCTGGGCCGCAGCGGCAACGTCGCCCTGGGCTGGCTGGGCTGGCTCAAACGCCCTGGCCGCGACGCAGAACCTTCGCGTTGCGCCGTCTTCCACATTCCTTACGATGGGGTCGCCTTGTGAACCTGAAGTCTCTGTTCGCCAAGCTCAACGAAACCAGCCGCACGGCCACCGAAAGCGCGGCGGCCCTGTGCCTGTCAGAGCATCACTACGACGTCGAGGTCGAGCACCTGCTGCTGCAGCTGCTGGACAACAGCGACTGCGACCTGCCGCCGATCCTGCGCCACTACGACGTGGTCGCCGAGCGCCTGCAGGCGCAGCTGGTCACCGCCCTGGGGACCTTCAAGAAAGGCAACACCCGCACCCCTGCGTTGTCGCCGCACATCACCCGCATGATCGAGCAGGCCTGGGTGCTGGCCTCGATCGAGTACGGCGTCGGCCAGGTACGCAGCGCGCACCTGCTGCAGGCCCTGCTGGACGACGCCGAGCTGCGCCGCGTGGTGATCGCCTCGGCGCCGGAGCTGGAAAAGATCAACGCCGACGACCTGCGCCTGAACCTCAGCGCGCTGGTCGAAGGCAGCGCCGAGTCGAAGCTCGCCAGCCCGCTGGCCAGCCCGGCAGCCGCACCGGCGGCGGCGGGCAAGGTCGGCGGCAAGACCCCGGCACTGGACCAGTACACCGTCAACCTCACCCAGAGCGCCCGCGAAGGCCGTATCGACCCGGTGCTGGGCCGTGAGTTCGAGGTGCGGCAGATGGTCGACATCCTCACCCGCCGCCGCCAGAACAATCCGATCCTCACCGGCGAGGCCGGCGTCGGCAAGACCGCCGTGGTCGAAGGCCTGGCCCTGCGCATCGCCCAGGGCGACGTGCCGACGGTGCTCAAGGACGTAGCCCTGCACACCCTGGACCTTGGCCTGCTGCAGGCCGGCGCCGGGGTCAAGGGCGAGTTCGAGAACCGCCTCAAGGCGGTGATCGAAGAGGTCAAGCGCAGCTTGCACCCGATCATCCTGTTCATCGACGAAGCCCATACCCTGATCGGCTCCGGCGGCCAGGCCGGGCAGAACGATGCCGCCAACCTGCTCAAGCCAGCCCTGGCCCGTGGCGAGCTGCGCACCATCGCCGCCACCACCTGGGCCGAATACAAGAAGTACTTCGAGAAAGACGCCGCCCTCGCCCGCCGCTTCCAGGTGGTCAAGGTCGAGGAGCCTGACGAAGACAAGGCCATCCACATGCTGCGCGGCCTGCTCGGCAAGATGCGCGAACACCACAAGGTGGCGGTGATGGACGAAGCCCTGGTGCAGGCCGTGCGCCTGTCCAACCGCTACATCACCGGCCGCCAGCTGCCGGACAAGGCGGTCAGCGTGCTCGACACCGCCTGCGCGCGCATCGCCCTGGCCCAGTCGGCGCAACCCGGCGCGCTGGAAGACTGCCGCCGGCACATCGACAACCTGCAGGCGGAAATCGCCGTGCTCGACCACGAAGCCGGCAAAGGCCACGACCACGCCCGCCGCCTGGGCGAGCTGCAGGCAGCGCTGCAAGCCGAGCAGCAACAGGAACGACAACTCACCGAACAGTGGCAGCAAGAGCTGGCCCTGGTCGAACAGCTCAAGGCCCTGGATGCCGCCAACGACGCCGATGCCGAGCGGCTCAACGCCCTGCGCGCAGAACTTGCCCAGCTCCAGGGCGACCAGCCATTGGTACACGCGCTGGTCGATGCCGGCGCCATCGCCCAGGTCATCAGCGGCTGGACCGGCATCCCGCTGGGCAAGATGCTGCGTGACGAGATCGACACCGTGCAGCGCCTGCCGGCGCTGCTCGGCGAACGCGTGCTCGGCCAGGACCACGCCCTGCACGAGATCGGCAAGCGCATCAAGATTTCCCGCGCGCGCATGGAAGACCCGAACAAGCCCATCGGCGTGTTCCTGCTGCTCGGCCCCAGCGGCGTCGGCAAGACTGAAACCGCGCTGGCCCTGGCCGACACCCTGTATGGCGGCGAGCGCAATCTGATCACCATCAACATGTCCGAGTACCAGGAAGCCCACACCGTTTCCAGCCTCAAGGGCTCGCCGCCCGGCTACGTCGGCTACGGCGAAGGCGGCGTGCTGACCGAAGCGGTGCGCCGCAAGCCGTACAGCGTGGTGCTGCTGGACGAAGTGGAAAAGGCCCACCCCGATGTGCTCGAACTGTTCTTCCAGGTGTTCGACAAGGGCGTGCTCGATGACGGCGAAGGCCGCGAGATCAACTTCCGCAACACGGTGATCATCCTCACCTCCAACACCGGCACCGAGCGGATCATGCAGACCTGCCTCAACGCCGAGACCTTGCCCGCGCCTGAAACCCTCGTCGAAGACCTGCGCGATGAGCTCAACCGGGTGTTCAAGCCGGCCTTCCTCGGCCGCTTGAGCATCGTGCCGTTCTACCCGGTACAGGACCAGGTGCTCGAACGCATCGTCGGCCTGAAGCTTGCGCGCATCGCCAAGCGCTTCGCCCGCAACCACCAGGCCGAGCTCAGCTACGACGACGCACTGGTCAAGGCCATCGCCGCGCGCTGCACCGAAGTCGACAGTGGCGCGCGCAACATCGACAACATCCTGTCCCGCACCTTGATGCCGGAGCTTGCCCAGCACGTGCTCGAACGCATGGCGCAGGACGCGCCGATCGAGCGCCTGACGATCGAACTGGGCAGCGATGGCGATTTCGCCTATCGCCTGGCCTGAACCCGGAGGTCTTACCGTGATGTACACCCCACACCCCGCCTTCAAGCGCCTGACCGCCGCAGCCCTGCTGCTGGCACTGGCCGGTTGCGGCGTCAGCGACCGCATCGGCAAACGCATGGAAGACAGCTGGGCCGCCGACATGCTGGCCGACAGCGAGAAGGTGATCCTCACCTCCGATGGCGGCAACCAGCTCAACCCTGGCGCCGACGGCAAGCCGCTGTCGGTGGTGATGCGGGTGTATCAGCTGACCGACCTCGAACGCTTCGCCGCCAGCGACGCCGACACCCTCTGGGAGGCGCCGGAAAAAGCCCTGGGCAACACCCTGATCGACGCCCGCGAGCTCACCTTGCTGCCGGGCATCGGCCAGATCGACCAGTGGCCACTGGCGCAAAGCACCCGCTACGTCGGCGTGGCGGCGTTCTTCCGCGATGAACAGGATGCCCGCTGGAAGGTCGCCTTCGATGCCGACTCGCTGCGCAAGGACGGCATCTGGTTCTCCTCCGACGGCCTGCGGATTCTGGTCGACAACACCGAGATCACCGCCGTGCGCGGCATGGACGTGCTGAACAAGCCACCCACCGCCGACCAGCTGGCAGCCGCCAGGCAGCAGCAACTGCAGCCGCCCACCGCGCCAACCCTGGGTGACAAGGTGCAGGACGCGGTGGTCGACAAGGCCGCCGACGCTGCCGGGGAGTCGGTCGGCAAGGCCATGGATTCAACCTTCAATTCACTAGTGGATAGCGTCAAATGAGCAAGCAGAGCCGGGTGATGTGGTCGGAAGGCATGTTCCTGCTGCCCCAGCACTTCCAGTACCAGGATGAGTTCCACCAGCACCAGCTGGCCGAGGCGACCCTGCGCGCAACCCCCTTCCATTGGGGCGTGCAGGCGCTGCAAGTGGACGAGGACGCCCTGGCCAACGGTTCGCTGCAGCTCAAGCGCCTGAAGCTGGTGTTTCCCGACGGCAGCCTGTACGACGCGCCGCAGCACGACCCGCTGCCGGCCGCGCGCGACCTCAAGGACCTGCTCAAGGCCAACGACCTGAAGGTCTACGCCGCGCTCAAACTGCCCGAGCCGTTTGGCCTGAACTACGTCGAGGATGGCCAGGAACACAAGGTCGCACGGCGTTTTCGCAAGCAGTTCGATACCCTACCCGACCTCAACGAAGGCGAGCTCGAGAACGAAATCACCAGCCTGCGCCTGAACGTGGTGCTGCTGGTCGATGGCGACAGCCTCGATGGCTACAGCCACTGCCCGCTGGCCAAGCTCACGCGCAACAGCATGGGCGGGTTCAACCTCGACCCGCACTTCGTTCACCCCACCCTGCACCTGGGCTGTCACGAGACCCTGTCGGGCATCGCCAAGCGCCTGCTCGGCGCCCTGCAGGCCAAGAGCAAGGCGTTGTCCGGCCGGCGCCGCGAGCGTGCCGACCAGATCGCCGAGTTCGGCTCCAGCGACGTCACCCTGTTCTGGCTGCTGAACACGGTCAACCGCGCCCACCCGCAGCTGGCGCACCTGCTGGCCCACCCGCGCCTGCACCCGGAGCGCCTGTACCTGTTCCTCGCCGACCTGGCCGGCGGGCTGCTGACCTTCACCCTGGATACCCAGCTCAGCGATATCCCCGAATACGACCACCACGACCCGGCAGCCTCGCTGGTGAAGCTCGACGAGATGATCCGGGTGATGCTCGACAACGTGGTGCCCAACCAGTGCATCGTCATCAAGCTGACCCAGACCAAACCGTCGTACTGGCAAGGCCAACTGCACGATGCGCGCCTGGCCGAGGCCGACTTCTATATCTCGGTGCACGCCGACATGCCCGGTGCCAGCCTGCTGGAGCTGGTACCGCGGGCCGTCAAGGTCGGCTCGCCGGAAGACATCGAAGTGGTGGTCAACAGCGCCATGCCCGGCGTCACCCTCAACCATGCCGCGCGCCTGCCCAACGCGATCCCGGTGCGCCTGGACAACCAGTACTTCGCCATCGAGCCCCATGGCCATGTGTACGAGCGAATGATGAACGCCCAGACCATCTGTTTCTACGCGCCCAGCGCCTTTACCAACCTCAAGCTTGAACTGATGGCGGTGCTCAAATGACCGAAGCCGTACTGCAACAGGGCGCCGTCGCGGCCGCCAGCGAAAAACCGACGCTCAAGGACCTGGTCCAGGACTTCATCAGCATGGCGCTGATCGTGCGCAAGGGCCGCGAGGTGACCTCGGTGCCGGCCTTCGAGAGCAGCGTCGAGCGCTTCTTCGCCAACCTCGAGCGCGATGCCCGGTCGGCCAACTACAGCGTCGAGCAGGTCAAGGACACCCAGTACGCGCTGTGCGCCTTCCTCGACGAGAGCGTGCTGCGCGCCAAGGACAACGCGCTGCGCCAGCACTTCGAACTGCAACCGTTGCAGTTCCGCTACTTCGGCGTGCACCTGGCAGGTGAAGGCTTCTTCGAGAAGGTCGAGGCGCTGCGCGCCGATGTGAAGCAGAACCTCGATGTGCTGGAGGTCTACCACCTGTGCCTGGCCCTGGGCTTCGAAGGCAAGTTCAGCCTCGGCCAGAAGGACCAGCTGCGCTACCTGGCCAACACCCTGGGCCAGGATATCGCCCGCTACCGCAAGCCGCCCAAAGCCCTGTCGCCGGACTGGGCCCTGCCCGACCAGGTGTCGCAGATGCTGCGCCACGAAGTGCCGCTGTGGGTGTACCTGGGGTTGATCGCACTGGTCTGTGTCGCCGTGTACCTCACGCTCGACTGGTTGCTGGACAAGGACGTCGCCGCCCTTTCCGAACACATCCGCCAGCTGTTCAGTGCCTGAACACCCTTCAGGTAGCCGAGTCAGGAAGACATGAAAACATTACTGCGTCTGTTGAAGAGTTTCTGGGTGCTGCTGCCGCTACTGTGGCTGGCGACCCTGTTGATCTGCTGGCTGGTGGCACCGATGGTGCCGTTGCTGCGCCACCATGTACCGGAAGCGCTGGCGATCGTCAGCGCCTGCTTCCTGCTGGTGATCGTGCTGCGCCAGTACCAGCGTATCCGTGCCGAACACAACCTGGAGAACCTGCTGCAGATCGAGGTCGACCGCTCGTGGAACGCCACCGGCGAATTCCGTGACCAGCACGTGCTGCGCGAACGCCTCAAGCATGCCATCGCCATGCTGCGCACCGACCGCTCCGCCGGCGGTGGCGGCAAGGCCGCGCTGTCGGACCTGCCCTGGTACCTGGTGCTCGGCATGTCGGCAGCCGGCAAGACCTCGCTGCTCACCCATTCGGGCCTGTCGGCCAGCATCGCCACCGCCAATGACAGCGAAAGCGGCACCCAGCACTGCGACTGGTACTTCAGCCCCGACGCGGTGATGATCGACACCGCCGGCCGTTACCTGCGCGATGACCAGTCGGCCAGCGAGTTCGCGGCGTTCCTGCGCATGCTGCGCAAGCAGCGCGGCAAGGCGGCGATCAATGGCCTGGTGCTGGTGGTCAGCCTGCCGGAGCTGCTGGCCTCCAACAGCGAGGCGCGTGAAGCCCTGGCCGCCCAGTTGGTAGCCAGGGTGCAGGAGTACGCCGAATGCCTGGACGCCAACCCGCCGATCTACCTGATGCTGAGCAAGACCGACCAGTTGCCGGGCTTCAGCCAGGCCTTCGAGGGCCTTGACCTGCACCAGCGCCAACAACCGCTGGGGATGACCTTCGGCCTGAACGAGATCCGCAACCAGGGCCTGCACGCCGTACTTGAAACGCGTCTGAAGAACCTGCAGGCCCACATCCGCCAGCATGTCGATGCGCAGATGGTCAGCCTGGGCGCGTCGGCCGACAGCACCCTGATCAGCTTCCCGCAGTATTTCGCCGAGCTCGATGGCGTGCTCGAACAGTTCCTCGAACACTTCACCCGCAGCCAGCATGGCAGCGCGCCGCTGCTGTTGCGCGGCCTGTACTTCACCAGCGCCCTGCAGACCGACCAGCAACTGAGCCAGGTGTACGAAGACGCCATCGCCGACAGCTTCGCCCTGCAGGTCGCCCATGACGACGCGCCCCACGCCGGCGACAAGCCGGCGGGCAACCGCAGCTTCTTCATTACCGACACCTTCCGCCGGGTGATCTTCCCGGACCGCGACCTCACCCTGTACCAGTCGCGCCTGGGCCGCCAGGCAGCGTTCAGCCCGCTGCTGCTGGGCCTGGCCGCTGCCGCCGGGGTGACGTTCATCGGCTGGCAGGCGCTGTCGTTCGCCAACAACCGCCAGTGGCTGGACAGCCTGCGCGGGCAACTGGCCGAGATCGAGCAATCGGCCGACCGCGAGCAGTTGCTGGCTGCTGGCAAAGGCCTGGAAGTGCTGCGCGAGCAGATGGCGACCGTCGAGGGTCATCGCCTGCAAGGCGTGCCGCTGCGCCTGAGCGCCGGCCTGTACCACGGCGAGGCCGTGCATGAGGTGGCGCGCAGCGCTTACCTGGCGCAACTGCGCAGCCAGGCCCTGGAGCCCATCGCACGTAACCTGCAAGTGCAGATGCGTGCCTTCAATACCTTCGCCAATGGCATCAACCAGGCACTGGAATTCACCCCGGCCCCGGCACCGAAGAAACGCAACGGCAAGCCACTGGCCCCCCGCGTTGCCGCCAAGGCCCAGGCCGCACTGGCCAACACCCGTGCCGGCGCCTATGCCGCCAAGGTCAACCTGGCCACCACCAGCGATGCCGCCGAACTGTCGGCCACCACCGGTGGCCTGTCACTGTCGGAAGAAATGCTCGGGCGCCTGGACGAACAGCAGGTGGCCTCGATCATCGATGCCTACAACACCCTCAAGCTGTACCTGCTGCTGACCGAGCCACAGGCCCACCCGGACGCGGCCTTCGTCGCCGCCAGCCTGCCCCAGGCCTGGGCCAGCGCCGCCACCGAGGGCACTCCGGCCGACGAGGGCGTCATCGCCGAGAACGCGCCGCTGTACGTGCAACTGCTGGAACAGGGCCAGGCCCCTGCGCTGCCACGCAACGAGCAACTGATTGGCGAAACCCGGCAGAACCTCAAGGCGTTCATGATCTCCAGCTCGCTGGTCGACCGTGAGTACTTGCGCCTGCAGCTGGAATCGAGCCGCCAGTTCCCGGCCCTGAGCCTCAACGACCTGGTGCCGCAACCTGGCCGCGCGCTGCTCTACGGCTCTGCCGGGGTGCCGGCGATCTACACCCGCCAAGGCTGGGAGACCTTCGTCAAGCCCGAGCTGATCAAGCTGGTGTCGGGCAACCTGCAGAACGAAACGGACTGGGTGCTCGACGGCGAAGGCGGCGATGCCATCGTGCAGAAGGCCAACTTCGTGCGCGAGTTCATGACCCGCTACAAACGCGACTACACCCAGGCCTGGTACAAGATGGTCAGCAGCGTCGGTGTGCGTCACTTCGCCGACCTGGCCTCGGCCACCGAACAGCTGGGGCTGCACAGCGATGTGCAGAATTCGCCGGTGAAGAACCTGCTGGCCGCGGTCAACGACAACACCCAGTGGGACCTGCCCGTCAAACATGAAATGCCGGCCACCGGTAACGCCCGGGTGGACGGGTTCTGGAGCAAGGTCACCGGCCTGCTCGACGCCAAGGACGCCCTGCCCGATGCCGTGGCGCCCAGCCTGCCGGCGGTCGACGACGGCAGCCTGGCCAAGCGCTTCGAGCCGGTGGCGCGGGTGTTCGCCGAAAGCAATGCCGAAGGCGCCGACAGCACCATCATGGACCGCTACCTGGCGGCGCTGCGCAAGCTCAAGGTGCGCATGAACAACATCCAGCGCTCCCAGGACGTCGGCAAGGGCAGCAAGCAGCTGATCGCCGAAACCCTGGAAGGCCAGCCGAGCGAAGTGACCACCGTGCGCAACTACGTGGAAACCAGCGTCGACACCAGCCAGGACGGCCTGTCGCGCTCGCTGCAGGGGCTGTTCAGCCTGCCCATCCAGTACGCCTGGGAAACCCTGCGCGACCCGGCCGGCCAGCAGATCGCCAAGGCCTGGGCCCAGCAGATCGCCAAGCCCTGGCAGCAGGTCATGGCCCACCGCTACCCGATCGCCAGCGGCAGCCGCAACGAAGCTTCGGTCAAGGACCTGCAGCGCTTCGTCGACCCCGACAGCGGCCTGCTGCCGACCTTCAAGCGCAACGAGATCGGCAACCTGTCCGGTGGCGAAGGCCTGGGCCTTGGCAACAGCAAGGGACCGGCGCTGGTCAACCCCGGCATGCTCAACAGCATCGACAGGGCAAGCTCGGTGGGCCAGGTGATCGCCAGCCTGTCGGACCGCGAGAACGGTTTCGAGATCATGCTCGAACCGTCGACCAGCTTCACCGACATCGTCTTCACCCTCGACGGCCAAGAGCAACACTACCGCAACGGCCGCAGCAGCTGGAGCCGCTTCGCCTGGCCGGGCAGCAGCAACGCCCCGGGCGCGCGCCTGGACGTGGTCACCCTCAGTGGCGCGCGGGTCACGGTGTTCGACTTCCCGGGCCGCTGGGGCCTGCTGCGCATGAACGAAAGCGCCCGGGTCGAGGACCTGGACGGCATCCAGCAGCGCTTCAGCTGGAACACCGCCAGCGGCCGGGTCAGCCTGGTGGTGCGCAACTTCGGTGGCGTCAAGCTGACCGACCTGGGTGACGTCAAGGCGCTGAGCGCGCTCAACGACAGGGGCGCGCAATGATCGGCTGCTTCGGCAAGTTGCCGTCGAGCGCGGATTTCGTCAGCCTGCATGGTGCGGCTGAGGAAGTCTGCGAGTTCGATGCCTGGCTGCAGGCTTCGCTGGCGGCGATGCGCCACCGCGAAGACTGGCAGGCGCTGTTCGACGCCTTGCCGATGTGTTTCTTCAGCTACCGGGCGCGCAATGGCAACTGGCTGCTCGGTGGCCTGCTGAGCTCACGCGATGCCAGCGACCGGCGCTACCCGTTCTTCATCTTCCAGTTGCTCAAGGGCCAGGAAGGCGAGGCGCTGCCCAACCCGTTCACCCTCGGCGAGCTGTTCAGCGCGCAGATCAAGCCGTTGCTGCACCAGGCGGTACAGGGTGCGGACTACGCGACCGTGTTCGAGCGCATCAAGGCCTTGCGTCCTCTGCAGGGCCAGGACCTGGACCTGTTCCGTCGGGTGCATGCCAAGTTCCTGCATGACTTCAGTTTTGCCGATGTCGCCCGGGCGTTGCAGGGCTCCTGGCCGACCTTCGACGGCGCCACCGCGTTGTCGCGGCTGCAGGCTGCCTGGCCGTTGCTGCACAGCGACTTCGAAGGCGGCATCGAGCTGCCGCTGCCGGCCGAACGCGGCCTGAAGAACCCCACTGCCGACCTGTGGCAGACCTGGCTGACGCGCATGGGTGGCCGCCGTGGCGGCCCGGCGGTGAGCCTGCTGGCGGACGACTTCATGCACCCGCGGCTGTACGGCTTCACCTCGCGCCACAGCAACACCGCCTACCGCCTGCTCAGTGCCACGGCCGATGCGCGCCAGCACCTGGGCCTGCTCGGCCCGATGGCGCCCGGCGCGCACGGGCACGATTTCGACCGCCCCCTTGAACACATCATCGACCGCTTCGTCGATGCGTTGGATGCGACGCTTGTATGAACAAGATCAAGTACTACTGCCTGCGCTACCAACCCTACCTGCTTGGGGTGGCCTTCTTCCTGGCGATCTTCCTGGTCTGGGCCATCGGCCGGGCCCTGGGCTTCGCCTCGCTGCACAGCCTGCTGGCGGGTATCGGCGTGTTCCTGTCGCTGTCGGCAGGCTACGTACTGTTGCTGTACCGCGGCGCGGGCCAGCACCACAACCTCGAAGCCCTGCTGCGCGATGACGCCGACCAGGCGGTACTCAACGCCACGCCCGCCGACCGCGAGGAGGTCAGCCTGCTGCGCGAACGCCTGCTGCAGGGTATCGAGCGCCTGCACGGCAACGCCCCACGCGGCACAGCGGCCAAGGATGCGCTCTACGCCCTGCCCTGGTACCTGGTGATCGGCCAGCCGGCGGCGGGCAAGAGCACCATGATCCTGCAGTCGGGGCTCAACTTCCCCTACGCCGAGCGTGAAGGCATGCGGGTCGCGGGGCTGGGCGGCACGCGCAACTGCGACTGGTTCTTCAGCGCCGATGCGGTACTGCTGGACACCGCCGGGCGCTACATGAACAGCCCCGAAGAAGCCGGCAAGTGGCGCGGCTTCCTGCAGCTGCTGCGCCAGCATCGCCAGCGCCGGCCGCTCAATGGCCTGATCGTCAGCGTGAGCATCGCCGACATCCTGCAGGGTTCTGCCGAGGACCAGGCGCGGGTGGCCAAGCGCCTGCGCGAGCGCATCCAGGAAAGCTGCGCATTGCTGGAAGTGCGCCTGCCGATCTACCTGGTGTTCACCAAGTGCGACCTGATCCCCGGCTTCACCCCCTTCTACCGCCAGCTGGACGACGCGACGCGTGGCGAGGTGATGGGCAAGACCTTCTCGCACAAGCACTACGAACAGGCCGACTGGGGCCAGCGTTTCGGCAAGGCGATGGACGAGCTCTGCGGCTACTGGCAACAGGTGGCAGGCCAACAGCTGGTGCAGCAGGACATCCAGCTGACCCGGCAGAACGATGCCGCCTACCGCTTCCCGCTGGAGCTGGCCGCGCTCAAGCCGCGCCTGCAAGCGTTCGTCGACAGCCTGCTGCGGGCCAACCCGTACCAGCCTGCCGAGCTGCTGCGCGGTTTCTACTTCACCGCCGCCCTGGAGGCCGAACAGACCCCTTGGGGCAGCCACGGCCAGCAGGTCGCCGAGCGCTTCGCCCTGCAGCACGACCACGGCGCCAGCCCTGCCGGCAGCCAGCCCGCGCCGCTGTTCATCAACAGCCTGTTCCGCAAGGTGATCATCCCTGACCAGCACCTGGTGGCGCTGTACACCAGCAATCGCCGCGAGCGCCAGCGCAAGGCTGCCTGGGTCGGCGCCGCCAGCCTGGCAGGGCTGCTGCTGTGCAGCCTGTGGGGCTGGTCGTACCTGAACAACCGGGCAACGCTGGGCAGCATCGCCGACGAACTGGCCCAGGCCAGGCGTGAGGACCAGGCCAACCCTGGGCAGTACGCCGCCTGGCAGAGCCTCGACCGCTTGCGTTTCTGGGCCGGGCACTACTACCAGCAACACCACGACCAGGCCGTGCCGCTGGGCATGCGCCTGGGCCTGTACCAGGGCCACAAGGTCGAGCCGGTGCTGCGCGCGCGCTACTTCGCGACCTTGCAGAACGTGATGCTCAAGCCCACCGCGGACAACCTCACCCGCACCCTGTATCTGCTGACCACGCTCAAGGTCTACCAGCGCAACAGCCCGGTGCTGCAGCCGGTCAGCGGCGTGGACAGCGTCGAGGCCGAGGCCCTGCCCCACGACAACCGCGCCCAGTCGATCGCCGACTTCGGCAAGGCGGCCCTGGACACCTACGTGATGCTCTCGCCCGCCCAGCGCGAGAAGGCCGACCCGGCGTTCCTCAAGGCGCACATGCCGGATTACTGGTACCCGGCCATCGCCCGCCACACTGGCAAGACCATGGCCAGCTCCGCCGCCGACAGCGCGGCCAACCAGGACTACGCCTATGCCAGCCGGCAGATCGTGTTCTATGCCGACCAGATCCGCGAGCCGGATGTCCCGCGCATCCTCGACAACGCCTTCCTGATGTCCAGTTCGCGCAACTACATCAACAGCCTGCTGACCCAGTCGTTGCGCTCGATCGAGACCATCACGCTGGAGTCGGACACCCTGTTCGCCTTCGCCCGCGCCGATTTCCAGAGCCTCAAGAGCGAAGGCCAGAACCAGCTGAGCGCCATCGCCAGCAAACTGTTGAACACCCCGAATATCGGCAAGATCGTGATTTCGGGCCACGCCGACCAGCTGGGCGATGCCCAGGGCAACCTGCAGGTTTCCCGGCAACGGGCGCAGACCATCCGTACCTACCTGGTCGGCAAGGGCGTGCCCGCGGAGCTGGTCAGCGCCCAGGGCGAAGGCAGCCGCAAGCCGCTGGTCAACTGCGACATGCAGCAACCACGGGCGCAGCTGATCAAGTGCCTGGAGCCCAACCGACGGGTAGAAATCGAAGTGCGCGGGCTCAACTGAGGCCGCGCCTGCAAGAACCGGCCAGCCGAGCCTCACTGGAGGAAGCTCGGCGGGCGGCAAGCTACCTCGGCTGACCTGGTCAGCGAGGTCAACAGCAAGGGACGCATGAGCGCCCTACTACTGATGTTAATGGAGAGTTTCACAATGGCATTTGACGCGTATATCCAAATCGACGGCATCCCAGGCGAAGTACTGGACGACAAGCACAAGGACTGGATCGAAGTGCTGGGCTACGAGTACGGCGCCACCCAGGCCACTTCGGCCACTGCCAGCTCCTCGGGCGGTGCTTCTTCCGAGCGCGTGGCGCTGACCGACTTCAAGATCCGCAAAGCCGTCGACAAGGCTTCGGCCAAACTGTTCGAGCACTGCTGCACCGGCAAGCACATCGCCAAGCTGAAGCTGAACGTCAACCGTGCCGGTGGCGACAAGGTCACCTACCTGACCATCGACATGGAAGAAGTGGTGGTGTCCTCGGTACGTTTCGTCGCCGGTGGCAACCAGGGCGGTGAAGACAAGGCGGTCAGCGACCTGCCGATCGAAGAAATCAGCTTCAACTTCGCTCGCATCAAGACCACCTACACCCAGCAGAACCGTACCGACGGCCAGGCTGGCGGCAACATCGTCGGCGGCTGGGACCGCACCGCGAACAAAGTGTTCGCCTAAGCACGTGCTGCAGTGGGTCGCGCACGCGGCCCACATCCCACACCGTGCCGGGCTACCCGGCGCGGTGTTCTTCTTCCCTGATCAGAGTGTCCTATGTCTGAAATCCTCAATGACCTTTCGCTGGCCGAGCTGGCCGCGCCGATCGACGGTGGCAGCGGCGAAGACTTGAGCTTCTCCGCCTTGTTCGACCAGATCAAGGAGGCGCGCCGGGCAGACCCTGACTACCTGACCCAGGGCGACTGGCAGACCGACCTGAAGACCGCCGACTGGGAAAAGGTCATCCAGCTGTCCGCCCAGGGGCTTGCCGAACAGAGCAAGGACCTGATGCTGGTCGCCTGGCTGAGCGAAGGCCTGGCCCAGCGCGATCATTTCCAGGGCATCACCTTTGGCCTGAGCCTGGCCGAGCGCATCCTCGAAAGTTTCTGGGACAGCGCCTACCCCTCGCTCGAAGACGGCCTGGACGAACGTGCCGCACGCCTGGCCTGGCTGAAGACCACCCTCACCGACATCACCGGTGGCTTGCCCGTTACCCAGGGGCAGCATTTCGGCGTGCTGCGTTACGACGAATCACGCCATGTAGAAAACCTCGCCTTGCAGAACCCCAAGGCGATGCAGACGGCGCTGGCCGAAGGCAAGATCAACGCCGAGATCTTCCAGCGCTCGGTGGTGCTCAGCGACACCGACCACCTGCGCAGCAAAGCGCTGCAGATTGCCGGCAGCCTGCAGGCCTGCGAACGTTTGCAGGCCACCGCCGACCGCCTGTTCGGCGCCGAAGCGCCGAGCTTTGCCAGCCTTGCCGACATGCTGTCGCGGGCGGGGCAACTGGCAGAAAAACTGCTGAAGGACCGCGGCGTCGAACTGCACCCGCTCGCCGTGGCGCCGCCCGAACCCGTAGCGCCCGCCAGCGCTGACGCCGAGCCAGGAGAAGCGATGAACAGCCCCGCCCAGGTTGCAGCACCCGCAGTGATGCGCACGACCCCGCTGAACCGCGACGAAGCCTTCACGATGCTCGCGGGCATTGCCCAGTTCTTCAAGCACAGCGAACCGCAGAGCCCGGTGCCGTACCTGATCGAGCGCGCCATCAAGTGGGGCAACATGCCGCTGGAAGGCTGGCTGAGCGATGTGATCAAGGACAGCAATGTGGTGGACAATATTCGCGATGTCCTGGGCACGCGCGAAAAGCAGTCCTGATGATCGCGATGGCCCTATCGCCGGCAAGCCGGCTCTCACCGAGAGCGTAGCGGCGCTGAACCTGTGGGAGCCGGCTTGCCGGCGATAGGGCCCGCTGCCTCACAACATCAACTGCAGCCAGAAACCTTTCCTATACTCCCCCTGGCATCCCCGCATGCCACCTGCCCAAAAAATCGCAGTACCTCAGATAACAACAACCGAGGTGGCAAATGGTCTGGCAGCAAATCTACGATCCGTTCTCAAGCCCCGTGCTCTCCACCCTCATGGCCGCCGTGCCGGTGGTGGTGATGCTCGCCGCACTGGCGTTCTTCCATATAAAAGCCCACATCGCCGCCCTGCTCGCCCTGGGTGCGGCGCTGCTGATCTCGATCTTCGCCTTCGGCATGCCGGCCGGCATGGCCGGCTCCGCAGCGCTGTACGGCGCGGCCAACGGCTTGCTGCCGATCGGCTGGATCGTGCTGAACATCATCTTCCTGCACCGGCTCACCACCGAGAACGGCTCGTTCAAGGTGCTGCAGGACTCCCTGGCACGCATCACCGATGACCGCCGCCTGCAGCTGTTGCTGATCGCCTTCTGCTTTGGCGCCTTCTTCGAGGGCGCGGCGGGCTTCGGCACGCCGGTGGCGGTGACCGGGGCGATCCTCATCGGCCTGGGCTTCTCGCCGCTGGCGGCCTCGGGCCTGGCGCTGATCGCCAACACCGCACCCGTGGCTTTCGGTGCGCTGGGCACGCCGATCATCACCTTGGCCAAGGTCACCGGGCTGGATGAAATGGAGCTGTCGGCCATGGTCGGCCGGCAGCTGCCGTTCTTCTCGGTGATCGTGCCGTTCTGGCTGATCTGGGCCTTCGCCGGCTGGCGCAAGATGCTCGAGGTATGGCCGGCGATCCTGGTGGCCGGGGTCACCTTCGCCGTCCCGCAATACCTGGTGTCGAACTTCCATGGGCCGATGCTGGTGGATGTGATCGCCGCGCTGATCTCCATGGCCTGCCTCACCGGTTTCCTGCGCGTCTGGAAGCCGGCCACGGTGCACACCTCGGCGGCGCTCACCGGTCGGGTCGACAACTCAAGGGTCGAGCCCGACGACAGTCCCGGCAGCGGCGCAGCCTTTGCCGAGCGCGACCAGCGCAGCGTGCTCAAGGCCTGGATGCCGTGGATCATCCTCACCGTGTTCGTGTTCGCCTGGGGCACGGCAAGCTTCAAGAACCTGTTCGACACCCGCCCGGCGCTCGACCCGGCCACCGGCGCGGCCATGCTCGACCCGCAGGGCAAGCCGCTGCGTGAGGGCAACCCGGTGTTCGCCCCGATCTTCACCTTCGACACCATCCACCAGCAGATCGAAAAAGTGCCGCCCGTGGTGCCGGCGCCGAAGAAGGAAGACGCCCAGTACAAGTTCACCTGGTTCACCGCCACCGGCAGCGGCATCTTCCTGGCGGCGATCCTCGGCGGGCTGCTGATGGGTTATTCGCCGCTGGAACTGGGCCGCCAGTACCTGCGCACACTATGGGTGGTGCGCTACTCGCTGATCACCATCGTCGCCATGCTGGCGTTGGGCTTTCTCACGCGCTATTCCGGGCTGGACGCGACCATGGGGCTGGCGTTCGCGGCCACCGGCATCTTCTACCCGATGTTCGGCACCCTGCTTGGCTGGCTGGGGGTGGCGCTGACCGGTTCGGATACCGCGTCCAACGTGCTGTTCGGCGGGCTGCAGCGGGTGACTGCGGAGCAACTGGGGTTGAGCCCGGTGCTGATGGCGGCGGCCAACAGTTCCGGCGGGGTGATGGGCAAGATGGTCGATGCGCAGTCGATCGTGGTCGCGTCCACCGCTACCCGCTGGTATGGGCATGAGGGGGAGATCCTGCGCTACGTGTTCTTCCACTCGATCATTCTGGCGATTCTGGTGGGCTGCCTGGTGACCTTGCAGGCGTACGTGGCGCCATTCACCGCGATGGTAGTGGGCGGTTGATGGGCTGAGGCTGTGCCGGCCCTATCGCCGGCAAGCCGGCTCCCACAGTAACCTGAGCGGTTGTCAGCCAGTGTCGATTTCTGACAGCCTGTTCGGGCCTCATCGCCGGCAAGCCGGCTCCCACAGGGACACCGCTGCTGCCGTCTCTGTGGGAGCCGGCTTGCCGGCGATGAGGCCCAAGCAGACAGCCACCTGATAAATACCCCCCCATGCACCCAACCAACCTGATCCGCCGCCTAGACCTGGTCACCCTGCAACTCTTCGTGGCCATCCACGAAGAAGGCAGCCTGACCCGCGCCGCCACCCGCGAGGCCATCGCCCTGTCGGCCGCCAGCAAGCGCCTCAACGAACTGGAAAGCGCACTGGGCACGCCGCTGTTCCTGCGCCAGGCCCGTGGCATGCAGCTCACCCCTGCCGGCGAAACCCTGCTGCATCACGCCCGGCGCATGCTGTTCGACCTGGAGAAGATCGGCCTGGAATTGGGCGAGCACCTGCAGGGCGTGCGTGGCTATGTGCGGATGCTGGCCAACCTGTCGGCGATCATCCAGTTCCTGCCCGAGGACCTGGCCGATTTCAGCGCCCACCACGAACGCATCAAGCTCGACCTCGAAGAGCGCCCGAGCAATGGCGTGATCCAGGGTGTGCTCGACGGCGTCGCCGACCTGGGCATCTGCTCGGCCGACAGCGATACCCGCGACCTGCACACCGTGCGCTACAAGCGCGACCAGCTGGTGCTGGTGCTGCCTGCCGGGCACCCGCTGGCCGCACGTGCTGAAGTGGCGTTCGCCGACACCCTGGACAACGACTTCATCGGCCTGCACGCGGCCAGCTCGATCAACATGCGCACCGTGGAGGCCGCTCGGCGGGCCGGCAAGGTACTGCGCCTGCGCATCCATGTGCCGAGCTTCGATGCGGTGTGCCGCATGGTGCAGGCGAACATGGGCCTGGGCATCCTGCCGCGCAAGGCCTTCGAGCTGTTCGGCGGGGCCTTGGGGCTGCAGGCGGTGAAGCTCGCAGACGACTGGGCCGAGCGCGAGCTGCTGCTGGTGGTGCGCGAGCTGGATGCCTTGTCGCCCGTGAGCCGCCTGCTGTTCGAACAACTGCGCGGCGACCGCTGACCCTTCGCGTTTTGCGAACGGTTGTTGCCGACAGAGGGTTGGTGCCCTCTGCGCCGTCGCCTTAGGCTCTACCTCAAAGTCCAAGAACAAATGAGGTACGCAACATGCCTGCTCCCCTCGAAGGCATTCGGGTGCTGGAAATCGGTACGCTGATCGCCGCCCCCTTTGCCGCCCGCCTGCTCGGCGAATTCGGCGCCGAAGTGATCAAGATCGAAGCCCTGGGCCAGGGCGACCCCCTTCGCAAGTGGCGAAAGCTGCACGACGGCACCTCGCTCTGGTGGTACCTGCAATCGCGCAACAAGAAGTCCCTGGCGCTGGACCTCAAGGCCGCCGAAGGCCTGGCCATCGTCAAGCAGTTGCTGCAAGACACCGACGTGCTGATCGAAAACCTGCGCCCCGGCGCCCTGGAGAAACTCGGCCTGGGCTGGGACGTGCTGCATGCCCTGAACCCGCGCCTGACCCTGGTGCGTATTTCCGGCTACGGCCAGAGCGGCCCGTACCGTGACCGGCCAGGGTTCGGCGCCATCGGCGAGGCCATGGGTGGCATCCGCTACACCACGGGCGAACCGGGCGCGGCACCGGCCCGTGCCGGGGTCAGCCTGGGTGACTCGCTGGCCTCGCTGCACGCGGTGATGGGCGCCTTGCTGTCGTTGTTCAACGTGCGCGCCAACGGTGGCGTCGGCCAGGTGGTCGATGTGTCGCTGGTGGAAAGCGTGTTCAACCTGATGGAAAGCCTGATCCCCGAATACGACCTGCTGGGCCACGTGCGTGAACGCAGCGGCGGCGCCCTGCCCGGCATCGCGCCGTCCAACACCTACCGCACCGGCGACGGCGCCTTCGTGGTGATCGCCGGCAACAGCGACCCGATCTTCCGCCGGCTGATGCACACCATTGGCCGACCGGACCTGGCCGAGGCCGCCGAATTCGCCCACAACGACGGCCGCGCCGCCCAGGCCACGTTGCTTGACGATGCCATCGAGCAGTGGACCCGGCAGCACGCGATCGACGCCGTACTGGCGGCGCTGGAGGAGGCCGAAGTGCCCGCAGGGCGCATCTATTCGGTAGCCGACATCGTCAACGACCCCCATTACCAGGCCCGCGACATGCTGCTGGACAGCCAGTTGCCCGACGGCACCGCCGTACGCATGCCCGGCATCGTGCCCAAGCTTTCGGCCACCCCGGGGCGGGTCGACTGGCAAGGCCCGGCGCTGGGTGAACACACCGACGCCGTGCTCGGCGAGCTGGGCATGGCGCCGGACGACATCGCCCGCCTGCGCAGCCAGGGGGTGGTGCAATGATCCCGGCCAATCCCGAACAACTGATCATCCAGGAGGTCGCCCCGCGCGACGGCCTGCAGATCGAACCGACCTGGGTCGCCACCGAGGACAAGATCGCGCTGATCAATGGTCTGTCGCGCCTGGGCTTCAGCCGTATCGAGGCCGGTTCGTTCGTCTCGCCCAAGGCGATACCGGCGCTGCGCGATGGCGACGAGGTGTTCCGCGGCATCCAGCGCCAACCCGGGGTCATCTACGTGGCGCTGATCCCCAACCTCAAGGGCGCCGAGCGCGCCCTGGCGGCCGGTGCCGACGAACTCAACCTGGTGCTCTCGGCCAGCCAGTCGCACAACCTGGCCAACATGCGCATGCGCCGCGAGCAGTCGCTGGCCGGCTTCGGCGACATCGTCCAGGCCGTGCAGGGGCGCCCGGTCAGCCTCAATGCCTCGGTGGCCACCGCCTTTGGTTGCCCGTTCGAGGGGCGCATCGAGGAAGACCTGGTGCTGCGCCTGCTGGATGCCTACCTGGAACTCGGCATGCAGGGCGTGACCTTGGCCGACACCACTGGCATGGCCAACCCGCGCCAGGTCGAGCGCCTGGTGCGCCGCAGCCCTCACCCTGCACTTCCATAACACCCGTGGCCTGGGCCTGTGCAACGTGCTGGCCGCCTATGAAGCCGGTGCGCGGCGCTTCGATGCCGCCCTTGGCGGGCTCGGTGGCTGCCCGTTCGCACCGGGTGCCTCGGGCAACATCTGCAGCGAAGACCTGGCCAACCTGTGCGCCGAAGCCGGCATTCCTACCGGTGTGGACCTGGAAGGTCTGCTGCACATGGCAAGGGGCCTGCCTGCCCTGCTCGGCCATGAAGTGCCCGGCCAGCTGGCCAAGGCCGGGCGCAACTGCGACCTGCACCCGCTGCCGGCCGGCCTGCCCGCCTGAGCCATCGCTGCAACCGGGGCACCGCCCCACCAGACAACAAGAACAACAGGGCCGCTCACCGCAGCGGCCCGACTGGAGAACACGAAAATGAGCCTTTCCGCCCTGCACACGGCTGCCGATGGCACCGCCGACAGTGAAAAAGCCCTGGTGCGCAAAGTCGCCTGGCGGCTGATGCCACTGATCATGGTCTGCTACCTGTTCGCCTTCTTCGACCGCATCAACATCAGCTTCGCCAAGTTCCAGCTGCAGACCGACCTGGGCTTCAGCGATACCGCCTACGGCCTGGGCGCGAGCCTGTTCGTGGTCGGCTACGTGCTGTTCGAGGTGCCCAGCAACCTGATGCTGTACAAGGTCGGCGCGCGCCGCTGGATCGCCCGCATCATGATCTCCTGGGGCCTGGCAACGGCCGCGATGGTGTTCGTGACCAACGAATGGCAGTTCTATGCCCTGCGTTTCATCATCGGCGCCATGGAGGCCGGCTTCGCCCCGGGGGTGCTCTACTACCTGACGCTGTGGTTCCCGCGCCACTACCGCGGCCGCATCACTTCACTGTTGTTCCTCGCTTCGGCCTTCGCCGGGCTGTTCGGCGCGCCGTTCTCGGGGCTGATCCTCGGCCACCTCGACGGTGCCCTGCAGATGCGTGGCTGGCACTGGCTGTTCCTGCTCGGCGGCCTGCCGTGCGTGGCCCTGGGCTTGCTGGTGCTGACCTTGCTCAAGGACCGCATCGAAGATGCCGGCTGGCTGAACCCGGGCGAGAAACAGCTGTTGCTGTCGCGCATCGACCCGCCCCAGGCCGGTCATGGCCAAGGTTCGTTGCTGCAGGCGATCCGCATTCCGGGCTTCCTGACCCTGGGGTTGATCTACTTCCTGATCCAGATCGCCTCCTACGGCCTGAACTTCTGGGCACCGCAACTGATCCGCAGCGCCGGCACCGAGAACCCGTCGATGATCGGCCTGCTCACCGCCGTGCCGTACATCTGCGGGGCCATCGCCATGGTGGTGTGCGGGCGGCTGTCGGATGCCACCGGCGAACGCCGCTGGTTCACCGCCGGCTTGATCTCGCTGGGTGCACTGGGTTTCCTCTGTGCAGGGATCTTCGATGACAACACGCCGTTGCTGCTGGTGTCCCTGGGCCTGCTCGGTGCCGGTGTGGTGGCCTCGATCCCGAGCTTCTGGGCGCTGCCGCCGAAGTTGCTGGCCGGCGCCGGCGCCGGTGCGGCGGGTGGGATCGCGTTGATCAATACCCTGGGGCAACTGGGCGGTATCGTCAGCCCGGTGCTGGTGGGGCGCATTCGGGATTTGACGGGCACGACCACGCCGGCGCTGTACCTGATTGCCGGAGCCTGTGTGGTGACGGCGCTGCTGGTGATGTTTGCCTTGCCGGAAAAGTTGCGGACTCGGGATGTGCCCAATCATTGAAAACACGGGGCCGCAGGCGGCCCCACGCTTTTGTGAACACCGTCGAGATGCCGTCCTGCCACGATTGCGCCTCTCTAAACCGTGGGTTCTAATGCCGCCGACTGTTTTATCTGCGCAACCCAAGGACGCTTCAACATGCACAGGAAGATCGTACCGCTGGCTTTGTTCGCCAGCCTCGTCGGCTGCTCGGAAACCCAGGACGTCAGCAAGGCCAGTTTCCAGAAAGCCGCGCAGTCCTACCTCGACACCCAGTATCCACACTGTTTCGTGGTCACCGACTTCCCCACCCGGACCCAGGACTTCGACGTTACCGGCAACAACAAGGCGCTGCATGCCCTGGCCGGGGTCGGCATCGTCAGAGAAAAGGAAATCGCCCGCGTCGAAGTGCCGAAGCGGCTGTGGCAAGAGGCACGCACGGACATCTACTACGCCTACGACCTCACCGAAGAGGGCCGCAAGTACTACAAGGCCGATGCGCAGAAGCTGCCCGATGGCCAGACCCACGGAGGCCTGTGCTTCGGCAAGGCCGAAGTGACGGCGGTCGAGCAGTTCAGCGAGCCGGCCAAGCGGATGGGCCAGACGGTTTCCGATGTGACCTTTGCCTACACCGTCACCGGGTTGCCGGACTGGGCGAGCAATGACGAAGTGAAGGCCACCATCGGTGACCTGGGCAAGGCGCTGGCCACCCGCGACACACCGGCCAAGGAGAAATGGGTGATGGTGCTGACCGAGCACGGATGGGTGCATGAGGGGCTGGTCGCCAGGTGATCGTTGGCTGTACCGGCCCTGTCGCCGGCAAGCCGGCTCCCACAGGTAGGGCACAGTCCTCGAGGCGTGTGGTGTACTTGTGGGAGGCGGCTTGCCGGCGATGGGGCCAAGACAGGCTCACATCCACCAGGCCAGCACCAGCGGCAACCAGGCGAACGACAGCACCGTCGAACACATCACCAGGTTCGCCACCTGCTCCGGCGATCGATTGGCCCTGAGCGCCATCAGGTAGTTGAACACGGCCACCGGCATCGCCGACTGCACCATCAGCACTGCCCGCTGCAGGTGCTCCATGTCCAGGGCGGCGCCCACCGCCCACCCTACCCCTGCTCCCAGCACGATCCGCACACCGCCCAGCAGCAGGCCACTGGCGATGTGCTGTGGGCGGATGCTGGCCAGCGACACGCCCAGGGTCAGCAGCATCAAGGGAATGCACATCCCGCCCAGCAGTTCTGCCGTGTTGGCCACCCAGCGTGGGAGGTGGATATCGAAGAAGATCATCGGCAGCGCGAGGGCCAGGCTGATGACGATGGGGTTGCTGAGCAGCGCCTTGAACGACGCCGTGGTACCGGAAATGGCCATGCCGACCGTGAACTGCACGATCGACAGGCCCAGGAAGAACGCCATCGCCAGTGCCAGGCCCTGTTCGCCAAAGGCGTACAGGCTGATCGGCAGGCCCATGTTGCCGGTATTGGGGAACATGAACGCCGGCAGCAATACCCGCCAGTCCTGGCGGCTGAGGCGACACACCAGCAGCCCCGCCAGGGCCATGACCAGGGTACAGAGCAGGCAGGCCAGGGCCATGCTGATGAACGCAGTGGGGTCGAGCTGGGTACGGTTGAGGGTCGCCAGCACCAGCGCGGGTGTGCCGACGCTCATGACCATCCGGGCAACGAACTGGGTGGGGTAGTCCAGGACCGAGCGGGCCCAGGCATAGCCGATGCCGGCGACGATAAAGACCGGTGCCAGGACCGCGAACAGCGAAGCGAACATAAACCTTCCTTCCCTGGATCAGCTGCGCAAAGGCGTCATTATGCCGCAGGGCGAGGCCCCTTGGGGAAAACCTTCCCGCGCCTTAGAATCGCGCCTCCTTTTTCCCTGTGCCGCCACTACCGGCAACTGCGTTCTCCCCCTTTGAGGTTTTTATGTCTCCGCGTTTGCTGGCCATGGCGCTGGCACCCCTGCTCGGGCTGTTCATCATTGCCCTGGGCAACGGCTTCATGTCTTCCCTGACCACCCTGCGCCTGGGCGCTGCCGGCGAATCGGCCACCACCATCGGTATCGTCTCATCGAGCTACTTCCTTGGCCTGACCCTGGGCGCGGTGTTCAACGACCGGCTGATCCTGCGCATCGGCCATATCCGCGCCTACACCAGCTTCGCCTCGCTGATCGCCGCCACCATCCTGCTGCAGGGGCTGTTCTACGACACCACCTGGTGGTCGATCCTGCGCCTGATCAACGGCTGGGCGGCGGTCGGCGTGTTCCTGGTGATCGAGAGCTGGCTGCTGCTGGCGGGCGACGCTAAGATCCGCGGGCGCTTGCTGGCGCTGTACATGATCGCCTTCTATGGTGCCGGGGTGATCGCCCAGGCCGGCCTGGGCGTGACTGCGCAGCTGAGCGACAGCGCGCCGTTCATGCTGGCCGGCATGCTCGCCGCGCTGTCGGTGCTGCCGATCGTGATCCTGCCACGGGTCTCGCCGCTGCTGGACCAGGTCGAACCGCTCAAGCCGCGCCAGCTGCTTGGCGTGGCGCCTTCGGGGCTGGTCGGCTGCTTCGGTTCGGGGGTGGCCATCGCCGGGATCTATGCCCTGCTGCCGCTGTACCTGCAGCGTATCGGCCTGGATGTAGGTGAAGTGGGCAGCATGATGGCCTGGGTGATCCTTGGCGCCATGCTGCTGCAATACCCGGTGGGGCGCTGGTCCGACCGCAAAGACCGCCAGGACGTGCTGATCGCCCTGGCCGCGCTGTGCGTGGTGCTGTCGCTGGTCACGGTGTTCCTGCCCTCGCACTCGGCGCTGCTGCCGGCGATGCTGTTCCTGCTCGGGGGCGGGGTGTTCGCGCTGTATCCGGTGGCGGTCAGCCATGCTGCCGACCGGGCGCCGTCCGATGCGCTGGTGCCGATGATCCAGGGCCTGCTGCTGATCAACTCGCTGGGTTCGGCCATGGCGCCGCTGGCGATTTCGCCGGTGATGACCGAGTTTGGCGAGCCGGGGCTGTTCTGGGCGTTTGCGGTGGTGAACCTGGCAATGGTGTGCTTCTTCCTGTGGCGCCGGGGCAAGCGGCCGGCGGCCGAGCATCCGGCGCCGTTTACTGCCTCGACCACGTTCTCGCCGACGGGGGCGGAGTTGCGGGTGACTGAAGATCTGATGCAGGCGGCGCAGGAGCATCCGCCGTTGGAGCCGGTGGAGGTTCAGCGGGCGCATTGATGGTGGGGCTGCTGCGCAGCCCTATCGCCGGCAAGCCGGCTCCCACAGTTGTTCAACAACCGTGGCGCCTTGTGTGGGAGCCGGCTTGCCGGCGATAGGGCCCTGACTGACCGCCCGTCGCCCGACGGGCACCCTGCCATCCCTCGCCAGCCAAACGAATGACAGATCATCCGCACAGGAGCTTCGCCATGATCCGCATTCGCCCCCTTGCCTTGTTCCTCGCACTGGCCCTGGGCAGCGCCAGCAGTTTCGCCGCCTCCACCTCTTCCGACACCAACACCGACGCCTACCCGAAAACCGACCAGCAAGGCGGCAAGACCGCCGGGGACGGTAGTAGCGTCAACAGCCCCGGCAGCGGCAAGGCCAACGACAGCAGCGACACCGGCCGCAATTCCGACGCCGCCGATGGCGCGGCGGGAGGCTCCAACAGCACCGGCGAAGCCACCGGCTCTGGCGCCGGGCACAGCGGCGGCACCGCAGAAGACCAGGACAGCCGCTGAGTGAACTACACTGCGGCGCATCGCCCCGCCGAGAGATCGTCATGAACCTCAAGCCCTGGCTGTTCGCCGCACTGTTGCCCTGCACTGCCCTGGCCGCCGGCGGCAGCGCCGGTGCGCTGTCGATCAGTTCGTCGTCGTTCACCGATGGCGGCGTCATCGCCCTGCAGCAGGTCGGCACCGACCCGGCCTGCGGCGCGGGTGAAGAGCAGACCCCGCAATTGAGCTGGGACAACCTGCCCGCCGGCACCCGCTCGCTGGCGCTGATCATGTTCGACCCGGACGGTGGCAAGGGCGTCGGGGTGGTGCACTGGGTCGCCTACAACATCGACCCGGCGCTGGATGGCTTGAAAGAAGGCACCGCCGGGCTGACCAGCCAGACGCTCATGGTCGGGCGCAATTCACGCGGCACCCTCGCCTACCGCGGCCCCTGCCCACCCGCCGGGGACAACCCGCACCACTATGCACTGACCCTGATCGCCACCGACATTCCCCTCGGCACCTTGCCCGAGGGGCTGGACCGCAACGGCCTGGTGGAGCTGTTGCAGGGTCATGCCCTGGGCGCGCAAAGCGTGGTCGGGCGCTACGGGCACTGAGCCTCAGCGCCAGTACTGGGCATCGTCGACGATGCGTTCGTGCCCGGCGAACAACGCCGGCAGTTGCTCTTTCAGGTAGTCGATCCAGGTCCTGACCTTGGCATCCAGGTAATGGCGCGACGGATAGATCGCATACAAGGCACTTTCCCTTAGCCGGTACGGCGCCAGCAGGCGCCGCAACCGGCCCTGCACGATGGACTGGCTGGCGGTGTAGAACGGCAGCAGGCCGATGCCCATGCCCAGCTCGCTGGCCACCAGCATGGCGTCGGCGACGTTGGTCTGGAAGCTGTCGTGCGGGGCGATCACGCAGTGATCGAGCCCTTGCGGGAACACCCAGTCACCTTCGTTCATCGGGTAGGCCATGCGCAGGCAGCGGTGCTCGTGCAAGTCTTCCGGGCGCTCGGGCACGCCGTGGGCCTGCAGGTAGCTGGGCGCGGCGCAGGGAATGCTGAAGATGGTGCCCAGCGGCACGGCGATCAGCTGCGAGTCCGGCAAGGCCTCGTCCACGGTGATCACCACATCGTGGCCTTCAGCCAAGGGGTCGGGGTTGCGCTGGGACAGGGTCAGTTCGATCACCACATCCGGGCACACACTGTTGTAGCCGGCCACCAGGGGCATCAGCAGCATGCCCAGGCCATGCGGGCAATGCAGGCGCAGCCGCCCGCGCGGGGTGAGGTGGGCGCCGCGGGCCTCGTCCATGGCCTCGTCGGTGAGCAGCATGATCTGCCGCGCACGCTCGAGAAATCGTTCGCCCGCCTCGCTCATGCGCAGGCGCCGTGTGGTGCGGTGCAGCAGGCGAGTCTGCAGTTGGTTCTCGAGTTCGGCGACGATCCGCGACACCTGCGCTGCCGAGATATCCAGGGCATTGGCGGCCGCGGCAAAACTGCCGCACTCCACCACCCGGGCGAAGGTACGCATGGCATGCAGCATGTCCATGGGCTGGGCTCCTTGTGCGTTCTTATTCGTGCGTTCCAGGCAGGAATCTATCACGAGTTAGCCCATTTATTGAGGATCACCAACGAATACATCATTGGTAAAACATTGAAAAGGAGCCTGCCATGAACCCCCAACGCTCGATCGTCGTGCTTGCCATGAGCGCCCTGCTCGCCTCGTTCGGCGCGCTGGCCGACAGCGCCAGCAGCGAGCCGGTGGCCGCCAGCGCAGAAAACTACGAATACGGCATGCCGCTGGATGTGGCCAAGGTCATTTCCATTACCCCGGCCAGCAACGTTGCCGACTGTCAGGTGGGCACCGCGCACATGGTCTATGTCGACCACCAGGGCCAGACCCGTGAGGTCAGCTACCGGGAAATGGGCAACTGCTCGCAGCTGTGATTCAGGCCAGCAGCTGGTTGATCCAGCCGACCTGGCGGGCGAAGTCGTTGCGCTTTTCCTGCGGGATCGCGTCACGGGCGCGTTCGAAGTTGGCCAGGGTCTGTTGTTTCTGACGCAGCATCCGCTGCCATTTGGTAATGAATGCCGGGCTCTTCTCACGCATCAGCAGCGGGCCGAAGTACAGCTCTTCGGCACTGTAGGCCGACGCTTCGCCCTTTTCTGCCACGATGATTTCGTAGTCGAAGCGGTTCTCGCGCAGCAATTCTTCGCAGACGATCCGATACCCGTTGGCCATCAGCCAGCCGCGCAACGCACGCTCGTCGCCGTTGGGCTGCAGGATCAGGCGCTCGCTGCCGCTCAGGCGCTGCTTGCCGCGCTCGAGGATTTCGCACATGGTCAGCCCGCCCATGCCGCACAGGCTGACCGCCGTGATGCGGTCCTGCGACTCGATCGCTTCCAGTCCGTCGGCCAGGCGTACGCTGACCCGTTGTTCCAGGCCGTTGCGCCGCACGTTGCGCCGGGCCGAGTCATAGGGTGTCTGCGCCACTTCGCCGGCAACGCCGGCTTCGATCACGCCGCGCAGCGCCAGGGCCACCGGCAGGTAGCCGTGGTCCGAGCCGATATCGGCCAGGCGCGCATCCTGTGGCACATGCGCCGCCACACGTTCCAGGCGCATCGACAATGTCTGTTCGTTCAACTCAAGCCCCTTGTTCACAATCGGCGCGATTCTGACGGTCGGGGCACGGTATTACAACGTGCGCGGGCCAAACGGTGGCGGTGGCTCGACCGCTGCGCCGGGCTCGCGTAGGCTTGCCGCTTTCCTTCCGTTGCAAGGCAAAACTCCCATGGCAAACATCACCTTTACCCCCGATTCCGACGCCGAGTCGATTTCCTCCGACGTCGCCGAGTTCAACGGCATCCTCGTCACGACGCAGATCCCTGCCGACCTCGATGGCGACATCGTCCAGCAGAGCGAAAGCACGCTGCAGGCGCTCAAGGACGCCCTGGAAAAGGCCGGCAGCGGCATGGACCGGGTCATGCACCTGACCATCTACCTCACCGACATGGCCGACCGCGCCGCCTTCAACGAGGTGTACCAGCGCTTCTTCAGCAAGCCATGGCCGGTGCGTGCCGCCGTGGGCGTGGCGGCGCTGGCCTTCCCGCAGATGCGCGTTGAAGTGACCGCGATGGCCGCCAAGGGCTGATTCGCCTTTGCGGCCCTATCGCCGGCAAGCCGGCTCCCACAGGGTTTGGTGTGATTCTTGTGGGAGCCGGCTTGCCGGCGATAGGGCCTGAGGGGTCGCTGCCAATCTCACTGGGTGAGCATGGCGTGCAGCATGCGCGCCAGCAGCTGCGGGGTGTCCGGGTCGGTCAAGTAGCCGGGGCGCTCCAGTAGCATGGCCCGCGGCAGTGCCGACCAGGTCTGGTACACCAGGAACTCGGCCTTTTCCCGATCCTTGACGCGGATCTGGTCGGCGAAGCGTTGCATCAGGGCCGAGCTTGCGGTGGCGCTCCACAGCTGCTTGGCCTTGACCACATCCAGCCGCACCAGCTCGTCATAGTGGGTCGAGCGCACGCTGAAGGCCGGGTCGTAGAGGGTCTTCTTGTGGTGCGAGGCCAGCACTGCACGCACCACCAGCAAGATGCCGTCGAACAGCGTGGTACCGGCGGGCAGCGCCATGACATCGGCGTACAGCCCCCGACGCGCTTCGCTGCGGTAGTCGTCGAAGACCGCCGCGATCAACGATTCCATGGTCGGGAAGTATTCGTAGATCGAACTGATCGCCACCCCTGAATCCTCGGCCAGGCGCAGTGCGCTCAGGGCATCGCGCCCCTCGCTTTCGAGAATCTGCCGGCCGGCCTGCTTGACCGCCGCGACCAGCGCGACCGAACGTGCCTGGCGCGGTTCCTTGCGCGGTTGCGCCGGTATCGCCACCTGCACGCCCGGTTTGTCAGGGCTTTCCTTGATCATCCGTACGCTCTCCAGAATGCTGTCACGGGCCACCAAGGCCTGCGGGCAGCACCCCGGAGTATGCGGTCAGTCGAGCAGCAGGGCCAGCTTGTCACGCACGTTGTCCGGGATCGGCACCGAGGTGTTGGCGGCGCGGTCGACGTACACATAGACCACATGGGCCGCCGCCGCTGCCAGGGGTTCGTCGTTACGGAACAGCCCCAGCTCGTAGCGCGCGCTGCTGTTGCCCAGGTGGGCGATCTTCATGCCGACCTCGACCCGGTCGGGAAACCCCAGGGGCGAAAAGTAGCTGCACCCGGAGTTGACGATCAGCCCGATCACCGCGCTGTTGGCGATGTCCAGGGTGCCCTGTTCGACCAGAAAGGTGGTGATCGCCGTTTCGCAATAACCGTAGTACGCCACGTTGTTCACATGCCCATAGGCGTCGTTGTCGCCAAACCGCGTGGGCACCTGGGTGAAGTGGCGAAAGGCGTGGCGGCTCGGCCGCGCTGGCTTGCTCACAGGATCTCCTCGTAGATGGCGCGCACATCGGCAAGCGTCAGTTCGCGTGGGTTGTTGCCCAGCAGCCGCTGCTGTTTCATGGCATCGCTGACCAATGCATTGAGGTCGGCTGCGCCGATCCCCAGCTCGCCCAGGCGTGTGGCCAGGCCCAGCTCGCCGGCCAGGCCGCCCAGGTAGTCCGCCAGCGCGGCGGCCTTTACGCTGTCGCTGCCGTGCAGGCCGGGCATGACGATGCTGGCCAACTGGGCGTACAGCGGCGCCACCACCGGCAGGTTGAAACGCATCACCGGCCCCAGCACCAGCGCATTCGACAGCCCATGAGGGATGTGGAAACGGGCACCGAGCGGATAGGCCAGCGCATGCACCGCGCCCACCGGGGCGTTGGCGAAGGCCATGCCCGCCAGGCAGGCGCCGAGCAGCATCTGCTCGCGGGCTTCGATATCGTCACCTTGCCGGCAGGCACGTAAAAGGCTGCCAGACAACAGCCGCAACGCTTCGCGGGCCAGGCAATCGGAGACCGGGTTCTTCAGGTGACGAGTGGTGTAGGCCTCGATGGCATGAACCATGGCATCGATCCCCGTCGCAGCGGTGACATGGGCCGGCAGGCCGAGGGTCAGCTCCGCGTCGAGCACCGCCAGGTCCGGGAACAGCAGCGGCGAATAGACCACGTTCTTCTCACCGGATGCGGTGGTCACCACCGACACCGAGGTCACTTCCGAGCCAGTCCCGGCGGTGGTCGGCAGCAGGATCAACGGCAGGCGCGGGCCCTTGGCCTGGCCGATGCCATACACCTGGCTCAAGGATTCGCCACTGCAGGCCAGCAACGCGGCCAGTTTGGCGGCATCCAGCGAACTGCCGCCACCCACGCCGACCACGCAGTCGGCGCCACAGGCCTTGGCCGCCTCGACTGCCGCCAGGATCACCGACTCAGGCGGGTCGGCCTGCACCTCGGCGAACAGCTTCACGGCAATCCCCTGGTCTTGCATGCCGGCCAGCAGCGCATCCAACAGCTTCGCCCTGACAACCCCCGCATCGGTGACCAGCAACACCGACTTGCAACGTTTGGCACGCACATGCTCGGCAAGCCGGGCCGAAGCGCCACGCTCGATGATCAGTGAAGGCGTGGTCTGAAATACCATTTTCAACATGGAAGCCTCTCGAATAGCGGTCCGAATTGACAGCTCCACACTCATTCAAAAATGAGTGGACGAGGCCCAGTGTATGCGGACTTGCGCCTTGATCCGGCATGCCCGAAGCGAATCCGGAATGGCTGCCGGATCGCCTCAGGAATACTCGTTTTTATCCTTTATAAACAATGACTTGAATCACAAAGTCAATATCCGGAATCCGGAACAAATCCGCCGGGGCCGTCGACATACTTGGGCCGCACCCTTCCTCCGGCCTCGCCGGTTCCCATTAGTCGAGTAGCGAGCCAGAACATGCCCACTGCCCCTCTGTCGATAGAACAAAAAACCCAGCTGCTGCTGAACGACCCGGCAGCATTGGTCAACTATTCTCAGCACGCCTGGAACCACCTGCCCCGCGCCGAGATCGACGCACTGCAACTCAACGGCCTCAAGCAACGCTTCGCCGACCTGAGCCAGCGCATACCGGTCCTGAAGAAACTCGCCGACGCCCAGGGCGTCGAGCGCATCGACCGGCTCGATGACGTGGTGCCGCTGCTGTTCGAACACACCGTGTACAAATCCTACCCGCCGTCCTTGCTGGAGAAGCGCAGCTACGCGCAGATCAACAGATGGCTGGGCAAACTGGTCACACCCGACGTCGCCGAGGCCATAGCCGCCGTCAATGTCAGCGACTGCCAAGGCCTGGACGACTGGTTCGAGACCATGGACGAAGGCGTGCCGCAGCTGCGCATCAGCCACACCTCGGGCACCTCCGGCACCCTGTCGTTCCTGCCCCAGGGCGTGCACGAGTGGGAGAAGTTCGCCCAGCTGCGCAAGATGGTGGTGTGGAGCATGGACAGCCCCGACACCCCGCAGCCCGACCTGCACACCATCTACCCCTACTACCGCAAGGGCTACCTGAGCCATGTCAGGGTGCATGCGGCAATGATCCCGGCGCTGCTGCCGAGCGAATCGCACTTCCATGCCGCCTACCCCACCACCCTCAGCACCGATGTGCTGCACCTGGGCGCCAAGCTGCGCGCGGCGCAATCCAAAGGCACCCTCGACCGCCTGGTGATCAGCCCGGAACTGCTGGAAAAGAAAAAAGCCTTCGACCAGTTGCAGGCCGAGATGCCGCAACACCTGGCGGCGTTCTTCGATCACATGTCGACCCAGCTCAAGGGCCAGCGGGTGTATATCGGCGCCACCTGGAACCTGCTGCACAGCATGGCCAAGGCCGGTCTTGAGCGCGGCCTGGAAGGCGTGTTCCACCCCGACTCGTTCGTGCACACCGCCGGGGGTGGCAAGGGTGTGGTGCAGCCTGAAGGCTGGCGCGAGGACGTGCTGCGCTTCACCGGTGCGCGCACCCTGAACGAGTCCTACGCCATGTCCGAAGTGGTCGGCGGCGCCCATGCCCGCTGCGAAGCCGGCCACTTCCACTTCGCCCCCACGGTCATCCCCTTCCAGCTCGACCCCGAAACCAGCAAGCCGCTGCCGCGCAAGGGCCGCGTCACCGGGCGCGCCGCGTTCTTCGACCTGGGCGCCGAGATCCGCTGGGGCGGGTTCATCACCGGCGACGAAATCACCGTCGAGTGGGACCAGCCGTGCAGCTGCGGCCGGCCGAGCGCTTACGTGGTCGGGCCGATCCAGCGCTACAGCGACCTCAACGGCGGCGACGACAAGATCACCTGTGCAGCAACCGAAGACTCCCATCGCCAGGCGATGGACTTCCTCAACACACTAGAGGGCTAACCCCATGAGCAAACCGATTGCACCGATGATCATCCGCGGCAAGGTCATCACCGACAACCTGATCGATGTCGGTGGTCGCGGCGGCGACCTGATCTTCCAGACCCCGGATGCACACCAGTACGTCGACCAGTTGCCGCTGGGCAACCCGGCCAAGCTGGCCGACCTGTACACCCTGACCTTCGACGACATCCTCGACTACTGCGAAGCCCTGGGCGAACGCCTGGAGTTCGACCGCAACCCGTTCCTGCAGGAAGCCTGTGAGCTGTCGTACCTCACCGCGCCAGTCACCCCGAGCATGGTCAAGGGCAGCTACATGGGGCTGCGCAACATGCTGACCCGCGCCTCGGTCACCGAACAGGTGGAGAACGCGGTCGGCATCAAGTACCTGGAAGGCTGGGTCAAGCAGCGCCTGCTCGATGGCACCGAGCTGGACGTGCGCTGCTTCGGCGCGCGCACCTTGCACATCGTCGCCGGCAACGCCACCGGGCTGTCGCTGCTGACCATCCTGCGCAACATGGTGCTGCGCAGCGATGCGATCATCAAGGCGCCGTCCAACGACCCGTTCACGGCCCTGGCCATCGCCCGCACCATGGTCGACATGGCGCCCGACCACCCGTTGACCAAGCACCTGAGCGTGGCCTACTGGAAAGGCGGTGACCAGGCCTTCGAAGAGCGCCTGTACCAGCCGCAGAACCTGGAAAAGATCGTCGCCTGGGGCGGCTACAACGCCATGAAGCATGTCACCCGCTACGTGCAGCCAGGCCTTGAGCTGATTTCCCTGGACCCCAAACGCAGCGCCAGCATCATCGGCAAGGCCGCCTTCGACAGCGAAGCGAGCATGCGCGAAGCCGCCGTGCGCCTGGCCAGCGACATCGGCGCGCTGAACCAGAAGGCCTGTGTCTGCGCCCGGGTGATCTACGTGCAGAGCGGCACCGACGACGCGGGCCTTGCCAAGCTCAACAGCTTCGGCCGCTACGTCTATGACGCCATGCAGACCCTGCCCAACACCCTGAGCACCGTGCCCAAGCGCTACGACCCGGAGCTCAAGGCCGAAGTCGACGCCCTGCGGCTGGATGACGAGTGGTACCAGGTGATCGGCGGCCAGGACGGCGAAGGCGCAGTGATCTGCTCGCAGACCGCCGACGCCGTGTCGTTCGCCCCGCGCCTGGACGACCGTACCGCCAACCTGGTGCCGGTCGACACCCTGACCGAAATGATGGACGCGGTGGACGCCTACACCCAGACCGTCGGCGTGTACCCGGAAAGCATCAAGGACGAGCTCAAGGACATCCTGCCCCTGTACGGCGCCCAGCGCATCGTCTCGCTGGGCTACGCGGCAGGCCTCAAGTGGGCCGGCCCGCAGGACTCCATCGAGCCGCTGCGGCGCATGGGCAAGTGGATCGTCAACCAGATCGCCTCGCCGGAAACCTCCCCGGCGCCCTGGCTGCGCCCTTCGATCTAAACCCCTCCCCCGGCCCTTGCCGGGGGTTCTTCTTTGCACCGCACTCTCTTTTCTACCGCCAAGGATTCAACCATGACCACTTGCCTGGGTTTTGCCGCACACGACGCCCGCTCGCCCCTGACCCCGTATCGCTTCGAACGGCGCGCACTGCGTGCCGACGACGTGGCGATCGCCATCGCCTACTGCGGCGTCTGCCACTCCGACGCACACCAGGTGCACAACGACTGGAACAACACGGTCTACCCCATCGTCCCCGGCCACGAGATCGTCGGCCATGTCACGGCCGTGGGCAGTGGCGTCAGCCACTTCAAGGTCGGCGACCGGGTGGCGGTCGGCTGCCAGGTGGACAGCTGCCTGGACTGCGCGCCCTGCCACGAGCATCAGGAGCAGCTCTGCGCCCAGGGGCCGACGCCGACCTACAACGGCAAGGACCGCCACACCGGCGAGATCACCTATGGCGGTTACGCCGAACACATCGTGGTGCGCGAGCAGTTCGTCCTGCGCATGCCGCTGAACCTCGACCCGCGCTACGCCGCGCCGCTGCTGTGCGCGGGCATCACCGTGTGGAACCCGATGCGCCGCTATGGCGTGGGCCAGGGCTCGAAAATGGCGGTGGTCGGCCTGGGTGGGCTGGGGCACATGGCGGTGAAGCTGGCCGTGGCGCTGGGCGCCGAGGTGACGGTGATCACCCGCTCGCCGGGCAAGGCCGACGACGCCCGCGCCCTGGGCGCCAACCATGTGCTGCTGTCGAGTGATGCAACGGCCATGGCAGCCGCAGCCAATGCCTTCGAATTCATCATCGACACCATCCCCAGCCGGCACAACGTCAACCCCTACCTGATGCTGCTGGGGCGCGAAGGCGTGATGGTGCTGGTGGGGGCGATCGAGCCGCTGGAGCCGATCCACGGTGGCTTGCTGATCCGCAACAACCGCACCTTGGCCGGTTCGCTCATCGGCGGTATCCAGGGGATTCAGGAACTGCTCGACTTCTGCGCCGAGCATCAGGTGCTGCCGAGCTGCGAGATGATCGCCATCCAGGACATCAACACGGCCTTTGCGCGCCTGCAGAACAATGATGTGAAGTACCGCTTCGTGATCGACATGAACAGCTTGCGTGACGTCACGCTGTAACGGCAGAAGATGCTGCGGTGTCGACCACCGCAGCATCGCTACAGGTCAGCGGATGCCGGCCCCGGCCAGCGCATCCGGCGCCCATTGCGCCTTGGACAGCGTGTCGGTGTAGTGGATGCCGCCATAGGCACCGGTGACGCCGTTGATGTTGTAGGAGCCGCCGATCAGGTCATAGATCATGAACGGCGTGACATCCGGGATGTTCTTGTCGTAGCTCTGGCTGAGGAAGGCGAACGAGCCCCGGTAGAGCTTGCCGCGGGCGTCGTACTGGTCGGATGCCAGGGCGATCCAGCTGTCTTCGTCGAGGTACATGCGGCGCTTGTGATAGATGTGCCGCGCCGACCCTTTCAACGTACCCTCCACCACCCACACGCGGTGTTTCTCCCAACGCACGAAATCAGGCGCGAGGTGGTTGGCGGTGGTCAGCTGCTTCGGGTCCAGGGCGTAGGTCAGCTTGTAGGTGTTGTAGGGCACGAACATTTCCTGCTTGCCCACCAGCTTCCACTCGAAACGGTCCAGCGCGCCGTTGAAGACGAACACGTCGTCGTAGGTGCCGGCGCCGCCGGTGCCCGGGTTCGGCGTGTCGTAGGACAGGTCCGGGGCCAGCTTCACCCGGCGCTGGCCTGGCAGGTACTGCCAGCTGCGGCGCGGCTGGGCCAACGGGTTGGCGGTGTCCTTGAGCATGATCGCCTCGCCCGCGCGGCGCGCAGGTCCGGTGTAGTACAGCTTCATCTGGAAGAACACATCAGTGCTGTTGAACGGCTTGTTCATGTCTTCGTAGATCGGGTAGCTGGAGAACGACATGGCGGTGGTGGACAAGCTGGCGCCGCCGGCCGCGTCGACGATCCACGAGTCGTACTTGACGTTGCGGTTGCCGCCGACGCGCAGCAGGTGGTTCCACATGGCCTCGCTACCGGTGGTGGGGATCGGGAACGGCACACCGGGCAGCAGGTTCTCGATGGCCACGCCGCCATCGATGGAACGGGTACCGGTGGCATTCTTCACGCTGTTTTCCAGCACCGCCGGCGGCAAGGCCACGGTGCGATGGGTGGGGTACACGTTGATGTGGAAGGTCGGGTAACGCTTGGCCAGTTCCACGCTGGTGGCCGTCAGCTGGCCCTGGTACTGGTCGACGTTCTTGCCGTCGATGACCAGCAGCGGCTGTTCGTTGGCGAACGGGTCCGGGCGCATGCCGTCACCGGCCTTGAAGCCGGCCGGCGGCGTGGTCAGGCCGCCCTCGTAGGCGGGGATCGAACCGTCGGCGTTGGCCCCCCGCTCGGCACCGACACGGGTCAGGCTGGTGCCCAGCCTGGCGGCCTCCTGGGCCGACACGGCCGCCTGGGCCTGGCCGGCGATGATCGTCGTCAGGGCCGTTGCCAATAGGCTATAGCGCAATTTCATCCGAGTACTCTCCACGTTTGTTGTTGTCATTCGAGGGTCAATCAGAAAGTGGTCTTGAACGAGGCGGTGAGCATCCCGCGGTCCTTGAGCAGCGGCGCAAGGCCGCCTTGCGAGGTGATCTGGCCGGGGATGCAGCGGTACTGGCCGGCGCTGCCCGGGGTGTTGTTGTCGAAACCGCTCTCGCAGGTGTCGAACGGGCCAAAGGAGTCGACGTACTTGAGGTCGAAGCGGTACTTCTGCATCACGTCCGCGGCGATGCCGACCGAGTAGCTGCCGGCGTTCTCGCTGCCGCCCAGCTGCACCGCCGAGTTGCCCTTCAGGCCCACGTTGTAGGAAATCGGCATGGACAGGTCGACACCGGGGAACACCTGGAACCAGGTGGCGGTGAAGTTGGTGGCCAGGGTGTAGGCATTGGTGTCGACCTTGTCGACACCGTTGTAGCTGGCGTTGCCCTTGAAGGACTGCTTGCCTTTGTCGACGCTGACCAGGTGGGTCATGGCCGCTTCCATCGCCAGCGACGACGAATCCCACAGCGGTGTGCTGCCGAAGCTCACCAGGCCATTGAGCACCACGTGCAAGGTCTTGCCGCGCGCCGTGCCGGTATCGCCCCTGCCCGGCAGGCTGGCGATCAGGTTGTCGCCGTTGGCCTGGCCTTGTGCGGCGCGCTCGCTCAAGGTCGGGTTGATGGTGGTGAAGTTGCTCAGCAGCGGCATGTTCTCGCGGTAGTTCAGGTCGAGCCCGACGCTGACCGGGCCCACGCCCTTGGACAGGCTGATGCCGTAGATGTCGATGTCGTCGGCATAGGCCGCCAGGTACTCGGTGCCGGTGAGGCCGGCCAGGCCGGGCTGGTGCAGGTTGGGGGCATCGATCAGCACCACCGGCATGGGGTCGGAGGTCTTGCGGTAGTAGAAGCCGAGGCTGCCATCCAGCCAGGCCGGGCTCCAGCGGGCCATCAGGCCGAAATCGCCGGTGTCATGGGGTTTGAGGTCGTGCCCGCGGGCAGTGGCGTAGAACGCACCGGCACCGTCCAGGGCGGTGGGCACCGGCAGCCAGAACACATCGCCACCTTCGCCGAACATGTCGTAGCCGCCCATGTAGGTGCCGCCTTCCGGCAGACGGGTGTTGCGAAACTCCAGGAAGTACTGGGCGCCCAAGGTCAGTTCGGGGTTGACGGTGTACGACAGCGAGAGCTGGCTGCGCGGCAGGAACAGCTCCTTGGTCTCGGTGCCGGGCACGTTGTAGAGCTTGGCCAGGTCCAGCCCCGACTGACCGTAGTTGATGCCGTTGGCGGCGTTGAACAGGGTTTCGCCCCAGAACAGGTTATGCCGGCCAAGCTTGGCGCTGAACATCGATTCCTCGCCCACTTCGGTGCTGTAGAACACGAATGCATCGAGGATTTCGCCAGAGGGGCCGTTGTAGTAGCGGTCGCTGTAGCGGCTCAGGCCATGGCGCTGGGGTGTGCGCCCGTTGAGCGAGTCGCCGGGGGCGATGGCGCCGGCCTGGCGCGCCGCCACCAGGTTGCCGGCGTTGCCTTCCTGGCCGGGGAACGGGTTGCTGTTGGAGCCGACATGGTCGTAGGCGTGGTCGTACCAGCTGGCGGCACTGACCCGAAAGCCCATCTTGCGCTGGTAGAGCACATCCAGCTCGGTCAGCAGGTCGACCCGCTGGGTCACCGCACTGCCGACGCTGAAGTTGCGGTCACCGTCGTTATAGTTGGCGGCGTTGGCGATCTTGGCGTTATGACCTTCCACCCGTTGCCCGTAACTGAACTTCAGGGTGTTGTCGAAACGCACCGTCCAGTCCTCCCGGCCATCGCTCAATTCGAACGCCTGGGCCGCCGGCATGGAGGCAAGCAGCGTGGCAGTGGCCAACAGGCCGCCGCGTGGAGGGCGCAGCCCTGTGGTGCTGTGCATGACGTTGTTCTCCGGTTCTTGTTGTTCTGGTCATTGCCGCCAGGACCTGGCACGCACGGCCCCGGCTAGCTGCACAGTAGGGTTACGCCGATTGGCGCGGGTTACATTTGGCGTCAGCCACTTCCCTTTCGATGACACCCGCCCCCACACACGCCGCCGGATCAATCACGCCGGGCACTTTTCATTTGACAATCAAGGCTCTATAACTGGCTGCTGACTGCGCCACCACCACAGGGAAAGTAGCCACGCCATGCCCGTTCAAGCACGCACCGCGGTTCTGACCAACTACCTGGATGTCGCTCGCCACCTGAAGCTGAACGCGATCTCGTTGCTGGGCGAAGTAGGCTTGAGCCCTGCCCTGCTCAGCGACCCCAGCCAACGCATACCGGCCACCGCCAGCATCATCCTGCTGGAACGGTCGGCACGCCTGAGCGGTTGCCAGACCATCGGCCTGCGCATGGCCGAGCTGCGGGAACTGGCGGATTTCGGCGAGGTGAGCCTGCTGCTCAGCCACCAGAACACCCTGCGCGATGCGCTGCAGGTGATCGTGCATTACGGCCAGCAGATCAACGAGTCGCTGGCGATCTGCATCGAGGAAGTCGGCAACACGGTGATCATCCGCGAAGAGCTGGTGACCGACATGGGCACCGACAATCGCCAGTCCATCGAACTGGCGATCGCCGTCATGCACCGCTTCTGCTCCGCCCTGCTGGGCAATCACTGGCAACCGCTCAAGGTGTGCTTCACCCATGAGGCGCCGGCGGACCTGGCCGTGCACCGGCGCATCTTCGCCTGCAAGGTCGAGTTCGGCTGCGAGTTCAACGGTATCGTCTGCCCGGCCGCCAGCCTTGACGCGGCCATCCCGTTGGCCAATGCCGCGATGGCCCGGCATGCGCAGCGCTACATGGACTCGCTGCTCGGCACCCGCGACCACTCGGTGGCAGGCGAGGTACGCAAGGCCATCTACCTGTTGCTGCCGATGGGCCGCGCGACCCTGGCGCAGATTGCCCAGAGCCAGGGCATGAACGTGCGCACGATGCAGCGTCGGCTGGACGAAGAAGGGGTCAATTTCAGCGAACTGATCAGCAGCGTGCGCCGCGACCTGGTGGTGCGCTACCTGGAAAACCCGGGGTACTCGCTGGGGCGGATCGCCGACATGCTCGGCTACTCCATGCCCAACTCGTTCACCCGCTGGTTCATCTCCCAGTTCGACATGCCGCCTGCGGCCTGGCGCAGCGAGCGCAAGATCGTGGCGCGCAAGGACGGCTGATTCCGCCTGCGCCACGAAAAAATCGGCCATCCGCGTGGACGGATGACCGCAAGGGAGCATGACGTACCCGTTACGTCATGACGATGCTTCCATCAGCTTCTTGCCCGGCACGGCCTCTTCCTGTGCCCGCTGCACGCGGGCGATATCGTCCAGGTAGTGGCAGCGGATATAGAAGAACACCACCGCCGCCGCGATGCTCATCATCGGCACCAGCTGAAAGGCGCCGTGCAGGCCGATCACGTCGGACACCCGGCCGGTGAGAAATGGCCCGGGCGCCAGGCCGACCATGTTGTTGACCAGCGTCAGGGCTGCGAAGGCAGTGCCATGCACCTTGTAATGGGTCAGGTTGGCGATGGTGGCGATGGTCGGGCCATTGATCCCGGTCACCATCAGCATGGCCAGGCCGATCAGCGTCAGCTGCAACGGCCCCACTGACTGGATCAACGCCAGCGACATCAACAAGCAGCTGCCCAGGCAGAACACCATGGAGATCTCGATCTTGCGCAGCGCCGACTGGCGGCACAGGCGGTCACTGAGCATGCCGCAAAGAATCGCCCCGCCACCGCAGCACAGCACCATGACGCCCGCCAGCGCGCCGGCCTTGCCCTCGCCCATGCCGTAGTAGCGGTTGAAGTAGCTGGGCATCCACACGATCATGCTGCCGGCGACGAAGGTCTGCAGGCCGCTGGCCAGGTACGCGGCGAGCACCGAGCGGGAGCTGTACAAGGTGCGCAGCGGCCGGCGCATCGCCGCCTGGGCCTTGCTCGCCGCTGCGCCCAGGCGTTGCGGGGCAATCTTCGCTTCCTTGACCACCAGCGGGAACAGCGCCGCCAGCAGCAGGCCGAACAGCGCCATGCTGGCGAACGACCAGCGCCAGCCCAGCTTCACGGCAATCGCCCCACCGATCGAGATACCCAGCACCGAGCCGAACATGGCCCCGGCCATGAACGCGCTGGCCAGGGTGGCGCGCATGCTGCGCGGGAACACCGACACCACCACGGCGATGCCGACGCTGCCGTAGGCCGCTTCGCCGACGCCGACCATGAAGCGTGCAATGAGCATCTCCTGGTAGTTCTCGGCCAGGGCGCAGCCGAGGGTCGCGAGGCTCCACAACAGCGCCATCAGGGTCAGGCTTTTGACCCGGCCGAAGCGGTCGGCGAGCATCGACAGGGGGATGGTCAGCAGGCCCACCATCAAGGCGACGATGCCACTGAGCAGGCCCAACTGGCCGTCACTCAGGGCCCATTCGCCCTTGAGGATGGGGAATACCGCATTGAGTACCTGGCGCGACATGTAGTCGGAAATCAGCAGGCCGAAGGTCAGGGCGAACACGGCCCAGGCGTAGCGCCTAGGAATGCCGATTGAAGTATCGATTTCATCGACTGCGGGATTGGGATGAAAGGCCACGCTGCCTCCTTGGGTATCTGGCTTGTTTGCTTTTGTTGTTATGAACAGTTGCCAAAATCTGTGCTGCCTTTGCCGGCGATGAGGCCAGTGGCGCATCAGCCGCGCTGTGGCACGCCCCTCTGCCCCTGCTTGCGGTTCGGCGCCATGCCGTTGGCCTGCAGGGTTTGCTCGACAGTCGCGTACTGCTCACCAATGCGGTAGATCGCCCGCGCCTCCTTGCCACTGGCAATCTCGCGCCCCAGCTCGTGGGCGATGCGCACCGTCTGCCTGACCTGCTCCACCGACGAGAAGCGCTTGCCGTGCTGATCGATGATGGTGTCTTCATTGCCCAGCCGCGGATGCAGGCCCATGGCCAGGGCGATGGTATTGAGCGGTAGCACGTTCTTGAGCAGCGATTCGGCGGTGAGGGTACACCGATCCGGCACGCGGTTGACGAAGTTCATGAAATTCATCGGGTTGGGGCCGTCGAAGCCGCCGCCGATGCCGATCCAGGTCAGGTTCAGCGGCCCCTTGTAGATGCCCTTGCGCACCAGGCGTTCAAGGGTTTCATAGGCATGGATGCCGGTGAGCTGGAAGTGTGGCTGGATACCGCTGGCCTGCAGGCGCTTGAGGTGTTCTGCGACCCAGGACGGGCCGGCGGGCACGGTCATCTCGCTGTAGGCCGCGTGGGTCGCCGGGTCGAGCAGCGAGGTGCCTTCGATGCCCTCGGCGAACAGCAGCTCGGTGATGTTCATCTGGATGGTGTTGATGGCCACCGTGACCTGGTCCGGCTTGGGGGTCAGCTCGGCCAACATGTGCCGGGTGTCGTCGGACAGCCACAGGGCTTCGGCGCCCTCGCCTTCCGGGGCGAAGGAAATCGAACCGCCGACCTGGATGATCATGTCCGGTACCGCCTCACGCACCCCGGCGATCAGCTCGTTGAACTTGGACAGGCGCTTGGAACCCTTGCCGTCCAGTTCGCGTACATGCAGGTGCAGCACCGTGGCACCGGCTTCATAGCAGTCCACCGCGGCCTGCACGTGCTGGTCCATGGTCAGCGGAATGTCTTCGGGGAAGTCGTCGGGCATCCACTGGGGCGCATACGGGGCGACGGTGATCACCACCTTGTCCATGTTGTCCGGGTGCAGGGAATCGTCGAAAAACTGCATGATCATCTCCTTTATTGTTCTGACCTGCCGACAGGCGGCAATGGCGTTGAAGGCAATGTATGCCCGGGGCTTTCGGGGTGCGTCTCATCCCGCGACAGCGCCGTCACATTTGATGACAGGCGCCAGCGTCACCACCTCCCGGCAGCCAAAGGTGCCAGCCAGGCATTTCACCGTTACAATGCCGCCCTAAACCGTGACAGCCCGAACCTATAACGACATGTCCCTTCCAAAGAATCACCTGGAACTGCTCAGCCCTGCCCGTGACGTGGCCATCGCCCGCGAAGCGATCCTGCACGGCGCCGACGCCATCTACATCGGTGGCCCGAGCTTCGGCGCGCGCCACAACGCCTGCAACGAGGTCAGCGAGATCGCCGAACTGGTCGAGTTCGCCCGCCGCTACCACGCACGCGTGTTCACCACCATCAACACCATCCTCCACGACAATGAGCTGGAGCCGGCGCGCACGCTGATCCACCAGCTCTACGATGCGGGCGTGGATGCGTTGATCGTGCAGGACCTGGGGGTGATGGAGCTGGATATCCCGCCCATCGAGCTGCATGCCAGCACCCAGACCGACATCCGCACCCTGGAGCGGGCCAAGTTCCTCGACCAGGCCGGCTTCTCCCAGCTGGTGCTGGCGCGCGAGCTGAACCTGCAGCAGATTCGCGCCATCGCCGCCGAAACCGATGCTGCGATCGAGTTCTTCATCCATGGCGCGCTGTGCGTGGCCTTCTCCGGCCAGTGCAACATCTCCCACGCCCAGACCGGACGCAGTGCCAACCGTGGCGACTGCTCCCAGGCCTGCCGCCTGCCGTACACCCTGAAAGACGACCAGGGCCGCGTGGTGGCGTTCGAGAAGCACCTGCTGTCGATGAAGGACAACAACCAGACCGCCAACCTGCGCGACCTGGTCGACGCCGGGGTGCGCTCGTTCAAGATCGAGGGCCGCTACAAGGACGTGGGCTATGTGAAGAACATCACGGCCCACTACCGCAAAGAGCTGGATGCCATTCTGGAAGACCGCCCGGAGCTGGCTCGCGCTTCCAGCGGCCGTACCGAGCACTTCTTCGTGCCCGACCCGGACAAGACCTTCCACCGCGGTAGCACCGACTACTTCGTCACCGACCGCAAGGTCGACATCGGCGCCTTCGACTCGCCGACCTTCACCGGCCTGCCGGTGGGTGTGGTGGAAAAGGTCGGCAAGCGCGACATGCAGGTGGTCACCGAGGTCCCGCTGACCAATGGCGATGGCCTGAACGTGCTGGTCAAGCGCGAGGTGGTGGGCTTTCGCGCCAACATCGCCGAGCCCCGTGGCGAGTTCGAGGAAGACGGCCAGAAGCGCTACCGCTACCGCGTCGAACCCAACGAAATGCCTGAAGGCCTGCACAAGCTGCGCCCGAACCATCCGCTGTCGCGCAACCTCGACCATAACTGGCAACAAGCGCTGCAGCGCACCTCGGCCGAGCGCCGGGTGGGTGTTGAGTGGCACGCGGCACTGACCGAACAGCGCCTGATGCTCAGCGTCTGCAGCGAGGAAGGAGTGAGCGTGCAGGTGGCACTGGACGGCCCGTTCGGCGCCGCCAACAAGCCGCAGCAGGCGCTGGACCAGTTGCACGACCTGCTCGGCCAGCTGGGTACCACCCTGTACCACGCCAACGCCATCGTGCTGGATGCGCCACAGGCGTACTTCATCCCCAACTCGCAGCTCAAGGCCCTGCGCCGTGAAGCCATCGAGGCGCTGACCGAAGCCCGCATCAAGGCTCACCCACGCGGTGGGCGCAAGGCCGAAACCACGCCGCCGCCGGTGTACCCCGAGTCGCACCTGTCGTTCCTGGCCAACGTGTACAACCAGAAGGCCCGCGACTTCTACCACCGCCACGGTGTGCAGCTGATCGATGCGGCGTACGAGGCCCACGAGGAACACGGTGAGGTGCCGGTGATGATCACCAAGCACTGCCTGCGCTTCTCGTTCAACCTGTGCCCCAAGCAGGCCAAGGGCGTGACCGGCGTGCGCACCAAGGTGGCGCCGATGCAGCTGATCCAGGGTGATGAGGTGCTGACCCTGAAGTTCGACTGCAAGCCGTGCGAGATGCATGTGATCGGCAAGATGAAAGGCCACATCATCGACCTGCCGACACCGGGCAGCGCGGTGGCCCAGGTGGTAGGCCACATCAGCCCGGAAGACCTGCTCAAGACCATCCCGCGCGCGCCGCATTGATGGGGCGCCTGTAAGGTCCCCATCGCCGGCAAGCCGGCTCCCACAGTCAAGACCTGCGCGGTTCCTGTGGGAGCCGGCTTGCCGGCGATGGGCCGCCAAGCGGCCCCCTCTTACAGCCTCAAAGAATCCCCAACCCACGCGCCGTGCGATCAACGGCAATGCGGGTCTTCTCCACCAGCTCATCCAGCTCGCCGCGGGTGGCCACCAGTGCCGGCGCCATGATCATCCGCCCCAACGTCGAACGAATGATCACCCCCTCCTCGAAGCCATAGGTACGGCACTGCCACGCCAGGTCGTTCTCGTTGGCATAACGCTTGCGGCTGCCCTTGTCCTCGGCGAACTGCAACGCCGCCACCAGCCCCGCACCCTGCACCTGGCCGATCAACGGGTGATTGGCGAACGTCTCGCGCAGGATGCGCTGCAGGTAAGGCCCGGTGTCGTCCTTGACCTGGCGCACGATGCCCTCGTCACGCAACGCCTTGAGGTTGGCAATCGCCACCGCCGCCGCCACCGGGTGCCCGGAATAGGTCAGGCCGTGGGCGAACACACCGCCCCGCTCCACCAGCGCCTCGGCAATGCGCTTGCTCAGCACCAGGCCGCCCATCGGCACATAGCCCGAGGTCAGGCCCTTGGCGATCGACAGGGTGTCAGGCTCGAAGCCGAAGTACTCGTGGGCGAACCATTCGCCAGTACGGCCGAAACCACCAATCACTTCGTCGGCGCACAGCAGCACGTCGTACTGGCGGCAGATGCGCTGGATCTCCGGCCAGTAGCTTTCCGGCGGGAAGATCATGCCGCCTGCGCCCTGGAACGGCTCGGCAATGAAGCCTGCGACGTTCTCGGCACCCAGTTCGAGGATCTTCTCTTCCAGCTGCAGCGCGCAGCGGCGGCCGAACTCGGCCGGAGTCAGCTCACCGCCCTCGGCGTACCAGTACGGTTCGTCGATGTGGGCGACATCCGGGATCATCCCGCCCATCTCGTGCATGAACTTCATGCCGCCCAGCGCAGTGGCCGCCAGGGTCGAGCCGTGGTAGCCGTTCCAGCGGCCGATCATGATCTTCTTGCTCGGCTGCCCGACCACCTGCCAGTAGCGGCGCACGGTGCGGATCAGTACCTCGTTGGCCTCGGAGCCGGAGTTGGTGTAGATGGCGTGGCTGTAGTGCCCCGGCAGCAGGCTGAACAGCAGCTCGGACAGTTCGATCACCGCCGGGTGGGTGGTGTGGAAGAACATGTTGTAGTAGGCCAGCTGGTCCATCTGCGCGGCAGCGGCGGCGGTCAGGTCCTTGCGGCCATAGCCGAGCTGGGTGCACCACAGGCCGGACATGCCGTCCAGGTAGCGGCGGCCGTCGTTGTCCCACAGGTACAGGCCTTCACCCCGGGTGATGACGCGTGGGCCTTCGGCGTTGAGCGCCTTCTGGTCAAGGAAAGCGTGGATGTGGTGGGCCGCGTCGCTGGCCTGGTAATCGCGGGTTTCGCGTTGCGGCTGGAAAGGTGCGTTCATTGTCGTTCTCCGAGATGAAGGTCAGCGAAGCTGGAACCAGGTGGTCTTGAGCTGGGTGTACTTGTCGAATGCGTGCAGCGAGAGGTCGCGGCCAAAGCCCGACTGGCGACCGCCGCCGAACGGCACCACCACGTCCAGGGCATCGACCGTGTTCACCGACACGGTGCCGGCCTTTAGCTGGCGGGCCACGCGGTGGGCGCGGTTGAGGTCGTCGCTCCACACCGAGGCGGCCAGGCCGTAGACGCTGTCGTTGGCCAGGCGCAGGGCCTCGGCCTCGTCGTCGAAGGCGGTGATCGCCAGCACCGGGCCGAAGATCTCCTCGCGGGCCAGGGCCGAATCCGGGCGCACATCGCTGAACACCGTCGGTGCGATGAAATTGTCCGAGCCGTTGAAGCTCAGGCGCTGGCCGCCGCACAGCAGGCGGGCGCCGTCGCCCTGGCCCTGCTCGATGGCGGCCATGATGCGTGCGCTCTGCGCGCTGTCGACAATGGCGCCGGCGCGGCTGGCCGGGTCCAGGGGGTCGCCAGGCAGCCAGTCGCGGGCCTTGGCCAGCAGGCGGTCGACGAACTCGTCGTGGATCGAGCGCTGTACATACAGGCGCGAATTGGCCGAGCACACCTCGCCCTGGTTGAAGAAGATGCCGAAGGCGGCCTTCTCGGCGGCCAGGTCCAGGTCCAGGCAGTCGTCGAACACCAGGTTCGGGCTCTTGCCGCCGCATTCGAGCCACACTTGCTTGAGGTTGGACTGCGCCGAGTACTGCATGAAGTACTTGCCCACCTGGGTGGAGCCGGTGAACACCAGGCAGTCCACATCCGGGTGCAGGCCCAGGGCGCGGCCGGCGCTTTCGCCCAGGCCCGGCACCACGTTCAGCACGCCCTCGGGCAAGCCTGCTTCGAGGGCCAGCTCGGCCAGGCGCAGGGCCGAGAATGGCGACTGCTCGGCGGGCTTGAGCACCACGCTGTTGCCCGCGGCCAGGGCCGGGGCGACTTTCCAGGCGGCCATGTCCAGCGGGAAGTTCCACGGCACCACGGCGCCGATCACGCCCAGTGCCTCACGGGTGACCGTGGCCAGGGCATTGGCGGCGGTCGGTGCGACCTGGTCGTAGACCTTGTCCAGCGCCTCGCCGTACCAGGCAAACACGTTGGCGGCACCGGGCACGTCGATGGTGTAGGCGTCCATCACCGGCTTGCCCATGTTCAGCGAGTCGAGCAAGGCCAGCTCTTCGCGGTGGGCCATCATCAGCTCGGCCAGGCGCAGCAGGACCCGCTTGCGCGCCGAGGGGGCCATGCGCGCCCAGGGGCCTTGTTCGAAGGCGCGGCGCGCCGAACGCACCGCCTGGTCGATTTCCGCCTCGCCGCAGGCGGCCACTTGGGCCAGCAATTGCTGGGTGGCCGGGTTGATGGCGGCGAAGGTTTCGCCGCTGCGGGCCGACAGCGGGCGACCGTCGATCAGCGCCGAGGTGATGAAGCTTTGCCCGGCAGCGCGCAGCTGCCAATCGCTTTTCGTATGCACGCAGGTCTCCCTTGCGGCCGCACGGGCGGCCGGTCTGTTGTTCGAATGAGGTGTCGCGCGGGCGTCAGCGCCTTCGCAGGTAGCTTTCCAGCGGGTCCTTGCTCAGGCCTTCCTGGGCCTGGGCCAAGGAGTCGATGAACAGCGAGAACAGTTCGGACTGCT
>Ga0160441_100273_pt1 | contig 49186 bp, 48 predicted proteins | sample HID1971K_E1MG_FD_108260 | JGI IMG/M metagenome (GOLD analysis project Ga0160441, IMG submission 108260) | Enriched millipede-associated microbial communities from UW Madison campus, WI, USA - HID1971K_E1 MG | ecosystem: Host-associated > Arthropoda: Insects > Digestive system > Unclassified ... | reverse complement strand
TCGGGTCGCCGTTGTCGGCATCCGTCGGGGCGATGTTGAAGTCGCCGACGAGCGCGAGGGCAAGGTCCGGATTCGCGGTCAGGGACTCGCGCGTGTACTGCTCGAGCGCCGACAGCCAGTCGAGCTTGTAGAAGTAGTGGGGGTCGCCCAGTGAGCGGCCGTTGGGCACATACAGGCTCCACACCTCGACGCCGCCGATGGTCGCGCCCATGGCGCGGGCCTCCTGCGGGGCATCGGGCCCGTTGTGGCCCTTCTCGAAGCCGGGCATGCCGGGGAACGCGGTGCGCACGTCCGTGATCGGCTCACGGCTGGCGATCGCGACGCCGTTCCACTGCGAGAACCCGTACGCCTCGACGTGGAACCCGGCCTCTTCGAAGCGCTCGAACGGGAACTGCTCCGTCTTGCACTTGATCTCCTGCATCGCGAGCACGTCGATGTGCTCGCGCACCGCGAAGTCGACGATGCGGTCGACCCGCGCGCGGACGGAGTTGACGTTCCAGGTGGCCAGGCGCATGGGATCAAGCCTATGCGGGGCCGCCGACGTCGATAGCGGTAGCAAGAGCCTTGCCACCGGGCGCTGCGACTTCATCTACCGCTCTGAAGGGTGTGCCGCCGGCATCCGTAGAATCGACGGCATGACCGCCGCCTCCACGCCCGAGCTCGAAGCCGACCGCCAGCGCCTCATCGGCCTCATCCAGGACGAGGCGGTGTTCCACGGCGACTTCACGCTCTCCAGTGGCAAGAAGGCGACGTACTACGTCGACATGCGCCGGCTCACCCTGGATCACCGCGCCGCGCCCGCCATCGGCCGGATCATGCGCGACCTCATCCGCGACGTCGACGGCGTCGTCGCGGTCGGCGGGCTGACGCTCGGCGCCGACCCGATCGCCAACGCGGTCATGCACGAGTCGGCGCGCACCGACGCACCCCTGGACGCCTTCGTGGTGCGCAAGGAGCCGAAGGACCACGGTCGCGGCCGTCAGGTCGAGGGCGCCGACATCGTCGGCAAGCGCGTCGTCGTGCTCGAAGACACCTCGACCACCGGGCAGTCGGCGCTCAAGGCCGTCGAGGCGCTGCGCCGCGAAGGCGCTGAGCCGGTCGCCGTCGCCGTCATCGTCGACCGCAAGACCGGCGCGCGGGCCGCCGTCGAGGCCGAGGGCCTGCAGTGGCTCGCCGCGATCGACCTCGACGACCTGGGGCTCGCGCCGCAGTAATCCCGCGAGGGATGTCACACGCCGGCCGTGGCCGGTGTCTCCATGTGCGAAGGACTCGTTCCACGACATGGAGGAAGACATGAGCACCACTCGCATCCCCGCGGCGGAGATCACGGGACTGAAGGGCGCGGCCATCAAGGCGGTCGCGCGCAGGATGGCCGGAAAAGTGCCGGACTCGCTCGGCGTGCTGTGGCACCACCAGGGCGTCATGAAGGACTCGATGGGCATCGGGCGCAAGGTGGAGGGCTGGCACGAGCTCGACCCGAACCTCGCGTCGTACGCCGCGATGGCCGCGGCGGCGACCATCGGCTGCAGCTTCTGCCTGGACTACAACTACTTCACGGCGCACAACCGCGGCCTGGACGAGGCCAAGGTGCGCCAGGTGCCGAACTGGCGGGAGTCGACCGTCTTCACGCAACAGGAGCGCCGCATCATGGAGTACGCGGAGGCGGCCAGCCAGACCCCGCCCGCCGTCACCGACGAGCTGTCGGACGCGCTGCTGGCCGACCTCGGTGAGGCGGGACTGGTGGAGCTCGCGGCACGCGTGGCGTTCATGAACATGAGCGCGCGCATGAACGTCGCGCTCGGCATCCGCTCCGAGGAGTTCGCCGACGCCTGCGGCCTGGCCCCGCTCGCGAGCCGTCCCGCCGTCGCAACCGCCGCGTAGGCTCGCGCGCATGAGCACCCCCCACGCCGACGACCCGTTCGTCGTGCACCGGAACCTGCTGTTCACCGTCGCCTACGAGATGCTCGGGTCGGCCGCAGACGCCGAGGACGTGCTGCAGGAGTCCTGGCTGCGGTGGGCGGCCGTCGATCGCAGTACGGTGCAGGAACCGCGTGCCTACCTCGTCCGCATCGTGACCCGGCAGGCCCTCAATCACCTGCGTACCCTGTCGCGTCGCCGGGAGGAGTACGTCGGCGAATGGCTGCCCGAGCCGCTCCTCACGAGCCCCGATGTGGCCGAGGACGTCGAGCTGGCCGAGAGCCTGTCGATCGCGATGCTCACCGTGCTCGAGACCCTCGGCCCCGCCGAGCGGGCGGTGTTCGTGCTGCGCGAGGTGTTCGACGTCCCCTACGACGAGATCGCGGATGCCGTCGGCAAGACCCCCGCGGCGGTCCGGCAGATCGCGCACCGCGCCAAGGACCACGTCGCCGCCCGCCGACCGCGCGTGCCCGTGATGCCGGCCGAGCACGAGGAGGTCGTCGAGCGCTTCGTGGCCGCGCTGAACACCGGGGATCTGCAGGGGCTGATGGACGTCCTGGCACCCGATGTCGTGTCGGTGGCCGACGGCGGCGGCAAAGTCCGCGGGGCGGCGCTGCGACCGATCATCGGGTCCGACAGACTCGCGCGCTATCTCGTGGGCAGCATGGCGAAGGTCACAGGCACGCTGGTCGCGTCGCCGACGTGGATCAACGGCCTCCCCGGCATCCGGATGGAGCTCGACGGGATGCTGGCCGGCGTGGTCACGCTCACCGTCGCGGACGGTCGGGTCACGCAGATCTACTCGATCGCGAACCCCGACAAGCTCGGTCGCGTCGACGCCGAGGCCCTGGTGGCTCGCTGAGGGAGGTGGCCCGCTGATGTGGATCAGCGGTCCCCCTTGCCGCGGCGGCGCCACAGCTGCCAGACGACGACGATCAGCGTCGTCAGGACGATGACGGCCGAGATCGCGAGCAGGATCGTCTGATCGGTCTGCGAGATCATGCCGCGACCCTACCTGCCGGCATCGTGCGCGGCATCCCTCACCGCCCTGGCAAGCAGGCGCACGGCCTCGTCGACGAGCGGGTCGGCGAGGTCACCGTAGCCGAGCACGAGACGTTCGGGTGCCGGCACGTCGGGCGAGACGCGGTAGCGCCGGATGTCGGTGAGCCCCAGGTCATGGGGCTCGGCTACCCGCACGACGTCGGCGGCCCGCACGCCGGGCGGCAGGTCGAGCACGACGTGCAGCCCCGCGGCGATGCCCGACACCCGGCAGTCCGGCAGTGCCCGTCCGAGCGCGGCCAGCAGCGCCTCCCGCCGTCGGCGGTAGCGGGTGCGGGCGGCTCGCAGATGGCGGTCGAGGCCACCCGTCGCGAGGAACCGCGTGAGCGCCAGCTGATCGAGCGTCGAGGGTGCGGGGGCGCCGGCATCCCGGACCGCACCCTGCAGCCACGGCGGCAGCACGAGCCACCCCAGGCCGAGGGCGGGGGATGCCGTCTTGCTGAGGCTGCCGGCCAGCACCACGCGGTCGGGGGCCATGGCCTGCAGCGCGCCGATCGGGCGGCGGTCGTAGCGGAACTCGGCGTCGTAGTCGTCCTCGATCACGACGCCGTCGCAGGCCCGCGCCCACGCGAGCAGCCCCTCGCGGCGCTCCGGCGACAGCGCGGCGCCGACCGGGAACTGGTGCGCGGGGGTCACGAGCGCCGCACGAGCTCCGGTGCGAGCGGATGCCGCGGCCAGAGCCGCGACGTCCACCCCGTGCTCGTCGACCGGCACCGGCACCGAGGCGAGCCCCTCGGCGGCGGCGACCTGGCGCATGCGCGACCAGGACGGGTCCTCGACCAGGAGTGCGGTGTGGCCGAAGGCGCGCAGCGTGCGCGCGACGCGGCGCATGCCGTCGGTCGCGCCGTGCGTCACGACGACCGCTGCGGCGTCGGCGCGCGCGAAGCGGGACCGTGACAGGTACGCCGCGACGGCGGCACGCGCCGCGGGGACGTCGCCGTCGAGCCGGAACAGCTCGGCGTCCGGCGTTTCGGCCAGCGTCTCGGTCAGCGCCCGCAGCCACAGCGCACGGGGTGCGTGACGCAGGTCCGGGACGCCGGGGGCGAGGTCGAAGCGCGGCCGGCGCAGCGGCGCGGCGGGAGCCGGTGACTCACGCGGCGCCGTGACCCCGACCGATGCCGCCACCCGCGTCGCCGATCCGGTGCGGGCGTCGAGGATCCCTTCGGCCGCGAGCCGGCCGTACACCTCGGTCACGACCCACCGCGAGACGCCGAGCGACGTCGCCAGCAGCCGGCTCGGGGGCAGGGCGACCCCGGCCGGCAGGCGACCCGCGGCGACGGCATCCCGCACTGCCAGCTCGAGCCGCACGTGACGCGGGCCGTCGTAGGCGGCGAGGTCGAGCAGTGTCTCCCACGCGACCGGATTGGTCTGGACTTCTGCCATGGAATCGGATCGTACTCCCAGACCGTTCGCGTTCCACTCTGGAGACACAGACCGAAAGGAACGACATGCAGTACCGCACCATTTCGAACGGCACCACCTCTTTCGAGGTGTCGACCCTGTGCCTGGGCGCCATGAACTTCGGCACGCTCACCGACGCGGCCATCGCGGTGCAGATCCTCGACCGCTTCGTGGCGGCCGGCGGCACGTTCGTCGACACCGCGAACAACTACAGCGCGTGGGCGGGTGGCCACGGCCGCGACAGCGAGGACGTGCTCGGCAGCTGGATCGCGCGGCGCGGCGGACTCGGCGATGTGCGCCTGGCCACCAAGCTCGGCGCCGCCAAGAAGGACCCGGCGCTGCCGCTGCAGAACGTCGAGCCGACCAATTTCCAGGGGCTCTCGGCCGAGATCGTGGCATGGGAGGCACGCGAGAGTCTGCGTCACCTCGGCATCGACCGCCTCGACGTGCTGTACGGCCACGTCGACGACCGCGAGACGCCCGTCGCCGAGACAGTCGCCGCGTTCGGCGAGCTGCAGCGCGAGGGCCTCGTGGGCATCTCTGGCATCTCGAACATCGCGGTGTGGCGCCTCGTCGAGGCCCGCGAGGAGGCGCTGCGTCAGGGCGTCGACCCGTACGGCGTGATCCAGCAGGGGTACAGCTACGTGTATCCGAGCCCCGGGTTCGGACGCACCAACGACGTGTCTGCCGACCTCCTGGACTATGTCGGCTCGCTGACTGCGGGCGCCGTCGCCGCGGCCGGCGTCGACGCCGGCCCGCCGCTCACCATCACCGCGTACTCGCCGCTGCATCAGGGCGCGTTCACCCGCGACGACAAGCCGATGTGGCCCGCCATGCGCCACGCGTCCAACCGCGACCGCGTGCGCGTGCTGCACGATGTGGCCGCCGGGCTCGGCGCGACGCCCAACCAGGTCGCGCTGGCGTGGCTGCTCGGCGGAGACGTGCCGGTGATCCCGGTCATCGGACCGTCGACGGTGGCTCAGCTGGAGGAGCTGCTGGCCGCCGCCGACCTCGTGCTCGACGTCGAGGTCCGCGCGCGCCTGGACGCCGCCGACCTCGACGTCCGCGCGACGGTCGCGGCCTGACGGCCGGAGCCGGGCGGCGGGCGCTGCGGAAGCACGCCTCCCGGCTCCGGTGCATTTTGGCGAGTCGCCAAGATCGGCGGATGGCGCGGCACCTTTTGGCGAGTCGCCAGAATCGGCGGGTGGCGTGGCACCTTCTGGCGAGTCGCCAAGATCGGCGGGTGGCGTGGCCCCTTTTGGCGAGTCGCCAAAATCGGCGCGAGGCGTGGCCCCTTTTGGCGAGTCGCCAAAATCGGCGCGAGGGCGCGTCGGATCGGCGCGAGCTGCCGATGGGAGGCTGGATGCCGGGCGCCCGGCATCCACTCTCCCGTTGTGTGCGGAAGCAGACCTACAGCAGCTCGGGGTCCTCGGACTCCACCGGCTCCGGGTCGAGGAGCTCGGCCACCGAGGTCAGCACCTCGTCGGGGCGGAACGGGTAGCGGGCGATCTCGGCGGCGTCGCTGATGCCGGTGAGCACGAGCACCGTGTGAAGACCAGCCTCGATGCCGGCGACGACGTCGGTGTCCATGCGGTCGCCGATCATGCCGGTGTTCTCGGAGTGGGCACCGATGCGGTTGAGGGCCGAGCGGAACATCATGGGGTTCGGCTTGCCTACGACGTAGGGCTCCATGCCGGTCGCCTTCGTGATGAGCGCCGAGATGGCCCCGGTCGCCGGCAGCACGCCCTCGGTCGACGGGCCGGTCGCGTCGGGATTCGTCGCGATGAACCGTGCGCCCGCGCCGATGAAGCGGATCGCCTTGGTGATCGCCTCGAACGAGTAGTTGCGGGTCTCGCCGACGACCACGTAGTCGGGGTCGGTCTCGGTCATGATGAAGCCGGCCTCGTGCAGGGCCGTCGTCAGGCCCGCCTCGCCGATCACGAACGCCGACCCGCCGGGCATCTGCGAGCGCAGGAAGTCGGCCGTCGCGAGCGCCGACGTCCAGATCGACTCCTCGGGCACGATGAGCCCCGAGGCCCGCAGGCGGGCCGACAGATCACGCGGAGTGAAGATCGAGTTGTTGGTCAGCACGAGGAACGGCACACCCTGATCGCGCCACTGCTCGAGCAGCTTGGAGGCCCCGGGGATCGGCGTGTTCTCGTGGACCAGCACGCCGTCCATGTCGGTGAGCCAGCATTCGATGTCGGACCGGGTGCGCATGCGACAAGACTAGGCGCGCCGCGGGCGTAGGGTCGAAGCCGTGACGTGGGACCCCCGCAGCCTTCCCGACCTGACCGGCCGCGTGTACCTCGTGACCGGATCCAATGCCGGCCTCGGGTACTTCGCGTCCGAGCAGCTCGCGCGCGCGGGGGCGAAGGTCATCATGTCGGCCCGCCACCCGAACCGCCTGTCGGCCGCGCGTGCCGCGATCCGGCGGCGGGTTCCGGATGCCGCACCCGACGCGACCGAGCCGCTCATCCTCGACACCTCCAACCTCGGTTCGGTGCGGTCCGCGGCAGCCAGCGTCCGCGGCCGTGGCGGCCTCGACGGGGTACTGCTGAACGCCGGCATCGTGCATGCCCCGAAGACCCGCGAGACCACCATCGACGGCAACGAGGTCGTGTTCGCCACCAACGCCCTCGGCCATTTCGCCCTCGCCGGCGAGCTGCTGACCGCGCTGGCCGAGGCATCCGGCCGCATGGTGTGGGTCGGCAGCATGTCGACCGCGCTCACCCCGTACGACCCCGTCGATCCGCAGCTCACGGACGGCTACTCCGCCTGGCGCGCGTATGTGCAGTCGAAGGTCGCGACCACGTCGTTCGGCTTCGAGGCCGATCGCCGGCTGCGCGAGGCGGGCGTGCCCGTCGAGAGCGTCGTCGCCCACCCCGGGTACTCGACCGGCGGCCGCACGCCCGGCATCGCCGGTGTGAACGAGCCGTCGCGCGCCAAGCGGTTCCGCGACAACCTCCAGGCCGTCGCCTCCCAGTCCAAGGAGCACGGCGCGTGGCCGCTCGTGCGCGCGCTCATCGACGCCGATGTCGACGGCGGCGAGTTCTGGGGACCGCGTACCGGCTCGCGCGGCGAGCCGCGCCGGCAGACGGCCGCCAAGGTGACCCGCGACCCCGAGATCGCCGCCCGCCTGTGGTCGTTCGCCGAGACGGCGACTGGCGTGGCCTGGCCGTTCGAGAAGGCCGCGCGGGCGGCATCCCGCCACTGAGCCCCCGCCACTGAGCCCCGCCGCCGCGCGACGCTGTGTCGCGGACCGGGGGCGACCGAACCGACTGCGACACTGAAGCAGGAGGTCGCATGGCCGAGGATGCATCGCTGTGGGCGCGTGTCGTCGCGCGCATCCGCGAGACCTCGTGGGCCATCGACGCCAACGACGGCATCATCGCGACCGCCGGTCTGCTGCAGGGCTTCGCAGGCGCGGGCGCGGGCGACCGACTGCTGCTGTTCACGTCGGTCGCGGCGATGCTCGCGGGCGGCCTGAGCGCGGGCGGTGCGAAATGGGCCGAGGTCGCCGCCGAACGTGAAGCCGAGCTCGAGCTCGCGGCCGAGGAGCAGGCCGAGATCGAGCGCGATCCCGAGGGCGAGCTCGTCGAACTGGCGGCCTACTGGGAGTCGCGCGGGCTCGAGCCCGCGCTCGCGCACGAGGTGGCGCAGCAGCTCATGGCCCGCGACCCGCTGTCGGCCCAGCTCGACGCCGAGCACGGCATCGAAGCGATCACCGATCCGTCGGCACCCTGGTGGCAGGGCCTGGAGACCGCCGTCGCGTTCATGATCGGCGCCGCGATCCCGGTGACCATCACGTTCCTCGCCCCGGTGGCGATCGAGACCTGGGCGATCATCGTCGCGGTCGTGGTGTCGCTCGCGCTCACCTCGCTGGTCGCCGCGGGTGTCGGCCGGCTGTCGGCGCTGCGCATGCTGATCCGCAGCCTCATCGTGGGCCTGGGCACCATGGGCGTCAGCTACCTCGCCGGCGTGATCTTCTTCTGACGGCGAGGGATGTCGCCGCCCGCGGCCGGCGGGTCCCCGGCCCTCAGCGGTTCAGAGGCTGAGCCAGACCGCGTCGGCTGCGGCCTCGGGCAGAGCGACCTCGGCGTCGCCGACGCGCAGGACGACGGCATCCACCACCGTCACGGTCGCCCCGACGGCCACACCGGATGCCTCGACCGCGCGCAGCAGCACGGGGTCGCGGTCGCTCACGCGCAGGACCCGGCCGACGTGGCCTGCCGGCGCCTGGCCGAGCAGCACGAACGGCTCGCGGTGGACGTGGCCGGCGGCATCCGGGATCGCATCGCCGTGCGGGTCGAACCGGGGGCGTCCGAGGCGCTCGTCGATGCCCTCGAGCAGGCGGTCGCTGATGGCGTGCTCGAGCACCTCGGCCTCGTCGTGCACCTCGTCCCACGCGTAGCCGAACTCGCGCACGAGCCAGGTCTCGATGAGCCGGTGGCGGCGGATGATCGCGGCGGCCCGCAGCTCACCGGTCTCGCTCAGCGACACCGGACCGTACGGCCGGTGGGTCACGAGCCCCTGTGCGGCCAGCTTCTGCACCATCTCGGTGACGCTCGACGGCGCGAGGCCGAGTTCGGCGGCCAGCTGCGACGGCGTGATGCGGTCGTCCTGCCACTCGGTGTGGTGGTAGATCGTCTTCAGGTAGTCATCGACCGCGGCTGAGGGCACGGCCCCAGGCTACCCGCGGGCCGTCAGCCGGTGAGGACAAGGAACAGCAGCACACCGTTGAGGGCGATGAGGAAGACGGATGCCGCCACCCCCGCGATCGTCGTCCACACGCGGTTGCGGAACACGCCGAGCACGTCGCGGTTCGCGGTGAGGGCGACCAGCGGCACGAGCGCGAACGGGATGCCGAACGACAGCACCACCTGGCTCAGCACGAGGGCCGCCGTCGGATCGAACCCGAGCGCGAGGATCACGAGCGCCGGGATCAGGGTCACGAGCCGCCGGGCGAGCAGCGGCACACGGACGTGGAGCAGACCGTGCATGATCTCGGCACCGGCATACGCGCCCACCGACGTGCTCGCCAGGCCGCTCGCGAGCAGCCCCACCGCGAACATCGTCGCCACAAGGGGCCCGAGGCCCGCGTACAGCGCGGTGTAGGCGCCCTCGAGCGAGTCGGTGCCGGGGACGCCCGCGAGGTTCGCCGCGGCGAGCAGCAGGATGCACAGGTTGACGGTGCCGGCGATCAGCATCGCGATCGACACGTCCCACTTCGTCGCACGCAGCAGGCGCCGGGTCGGGATGCCGCGCAGCTCGTCGAGCGTCGGGTCGGGCGTCCGGCGGTCGCTGAGCGGGCGGGGTTCAGGGCCGCTCGCCGGGTCGGGGCGTTTCGTCTCCGCGTTTCGACTCGCAAGCTCGCTCAACGGCCGGCGGTCCCGGTCGTCGAGCGAGCGAAGCGAGACGAAACGCGGTGAACGATCGGCAGTCGGCGCAGGCGCGAAGCGGTCGCGCGCCAGCGCGCTGTGCGCGTAGATGGCGTGCGGCATGATCGTCGCGCCGAGGATCGAGGCCGCGAGCAGCACGGAGTCGGTGCCCTCGAAGCGCGGGACGAGCCCGCCGACGACGCCGGCCGGGTCGGGAGGGGCGACGAGCACGCCGAACGTGAAGCCCAGGGCGATGATCGCCAGCAGGCCGATGACGACGAACTCGAACGTGCGCGGGCCCCGCCGGGACTGGATCAGCAGCAGCGCGATCGACACGGCGCCGGTGATCGCGCCGCCCCACACCAGCGGAACGCCGAACAGCAGGTTGAGCGCGACGGCGCCGCCGATCACCTCGGCGATGTCGGTGGCCATCGCCACGAGCTCGGCCTGCAGCCAGTACGCGCGTCGCGCCCACGGGCGGCGGATGCGGGCGCCCAGCGTCTCGGGCAGGCTCCGGCCCGTGACGATCCCGAGCTTGGCCGACAGGTACTGGATGAGCCAGGCCATCACGTTGCCGAGCACGACGACCCATACGAGCAGATACCCGTAGCGGGCCCCGGCGGTCATGTTGCTGGCGACGTTGCCGGGATCGAGGTACGCGACCCCGGCAACCAGCGCGGGGCCGATCAGCCACGCGGCGCGCGGCAGGCTCGGAGTCCGGCGCGCGGCGGTGGCGGCATCCGTCGACTCAACCGTTTTCGGCATACCGAAAACATACCCTCTTTTCGGCTCACCGAAAACCCCGTCTTCCGGTGGCGGCGGATAGCCTGGGCCGGTGAACACGCCCGAGCCCGCGCCGCACCCGGAACAGCCCGAGCCCACGCTGCCGGTGGGCGTCGGGCCGTGGCCCGGCGGGCGCGAGGCGTGGCCCGACGACCCGCGCTACGACCCCGAGCTGCTCGCCCACGGTGACGCCCGCAACGTCGTCGATGAGTACCGGTACTGGACGATGGATGCCATCGTCGCCGACCTCGACCGTCGCCGCCACGGTTTCCACGTCGCGATCGAGAACTGGCAGCACGACATGAACATCGGCTCCATCGTGCGCAGTGCCAACGCATTCCTCGCGGCCGAGGTGCACATCATCGGCAAGCGCCGCTGGAACCGCCGCGGCGCCATGGTCACCGACCGGTACCAGCACGTCCGCCACCACGAGACCGTCGAGGCGTTCGCGGCGTGGGCGGGTGCGGCATCCCTCCCCATCATCGCGATCGACAACGTCGACGGATCGGTCGAGCTGCCGGATGCCGCCCTGCCCGAAGCCTGCGTGCTGCTGTTCGGCCAGGAAGGGCCGGGGCTCTCGCCCGAGGCGCTGGCCGCGGCATCCGCCACCGTCGCGATCGAGCAGTACGGCTCGACGCGGTCCATCAACGCGAGCGCCGCCGCCGCGGTCGTCATGTACGAGTGGTGCCGCCGCTGGGCATGAGACGCGCGCTCAGTCGCGGTCGATCCCGAAGGTGTGGCGCATGAGCGCCTGGACGTCGCGGTCGAGGTTGTCCATGCGCGTCGTGAGCGCGTCGAAACGGCCATCGAGCCGACCGATCTCGGCGCGCACGACGCTGACGAACAGCGTCGACACGATCGTGATCATGCCGACCATCGCTGCCGCGAAGACACCGATCAGCGTCCACACCTGCGGTTCTGTCACGGTCAGCACCCCTTCATCATGGCCCGGTGCGTCCAGATTGTCACCCGGCGACGGGTGGATGCCGCGGATCCGGTGAGCCGTGGATGGATCCCGGCGAAGGCGTCCTGGGGAGGAGGCGTCAGGCGCCGGCCGTCATCCAGGCCGAGCCGCGCACGCGCCAGCCGAGGGTGAGCAGCCGCGCCAGCATGTAGACGCCGAAGAACGCGAGAGCCAGCCAGGCGAGTCCGGCCGCGCCGACCGGATGCAGCACGGCGATCAGCACGAGCGCGGGCACGAACGGCACGAGGTTGAGCACGCCGACGATCGCGAGGTACTTCGCATCCCCGGCGCCGATCAGCACGCCGTCCAGCACGAACACCACGCCGCACACCGGCTGCGCGACGGCGAGCACGATGAGCGCGGGCTGCACGAGGGCGGCGATCGCGGCATCCCCCGTGAACAGCAGCCCGATCACGCCCGACAGCACGCCGATGAGCACGCCGGTGACGATTCCGAACCATGCGCCCCAGGCGACCGTGCGGCCGAGCACCCGACGCACCGTATGCGGGTCCTCGGCGCCGAGTCCCTTGCCGACGAGCGCCTGCGCGGCGATCGCGAGGGCGTCCAGGGCGAACGCCGCCGTCGAGAAGATCGTGAACGCCACCTGCCACCCGGCGAGCTCGTCCGTGCCGAGGCCGGTTGCGACGCCCACCGTCGCGAGCAGCGCGACGCGCAGCGACACCGTGCGCAGGAACAGCCACCCGCCCGATCGCGCCGACCCGCGCACGCCGTCGCGCTGCGGACGGATGGATGCCTCGTGCCGGCGTGCGAGCCGGCCCACGACCACCGCGTACGCGGCGACCATGCCCCACTGCGCCACGACCGTGCCGAACGCCGAACCCGCGATGCCCCAGCCGAAGCCGTAGATGAACAGCCAGTTGAGCAGGGCGTTCGCACCGAAGCCCAGCCCTGCGATCCACAGCGGGGTCACCGTGTCTTGGAGGCCGCGGAGCAGGCCGGTCGCGGCGAACACGACGAGCATCGCCGGCAGACCCCACATCGAGATGCCGAGGTAGATCTCGGCCTGCTCGGCCACCTCCGCCGGGGCGCCGAACAGCGTGACCAGGAAGGGCGTCGCGAGGTAGCCGACCACAGCGAGCACCGCGCCCAGGCCGAGTGCCAGCCATATGCCGTCGATGCCCACCGACACGGCGCGCGACGGATCGCCGGCGCCGAACCGGCGGGCGACGGCCGGCGTCGTCGAGTAGGCGAGGAACACCATGAGCCCGACGATCGTCTGCAGCACCGCCGACGCGATCCCGAGACCGGCCAGCGGCACGACGCCCAGGTGCCCGACGAGCGCCGAGTCGACGATGAGGAACAGCGGCTCGGCGATGAGCGCGCCGAGCGCCGGCACGGCGAGCCGCAGGATGTCGCGGTTCAGGGTGTCGTGGGCGCTCGTCACCCTCCGAGCCTAGGACGGGCCGCCGACGCCGGGTGCGGCATCCACTCGGCATCCACGCGGGATAACGACCCCGCTACGGTGTCGGCGCGCGGCTTCCCGTGGTCGGCCGGGCGGCTAACCTGGACGCATGACCGACGCCCCCCGCTCCGGTCTCGCGCTCGAGGAACTCAGCGCCGAGATCCGCCCTCAGGATGATCTGTTCCGCTACGTCAACGGCTCGTGGATCGAACGGACCGAGATCCCCGAAGACAAGGCACGCTGGGGCTCGTTCCACCTGATCGCGGAGCAGGCCGAGAAGGACGTGCACGCGATCGTCGAAGAGTCGCAGCAGGCCGACGCCGGCACCGAGGCCCGCAAGATCGGCGACCTGTACACGAGCTTCATGGATACCGAGCGCATCGAGGCCGCGGGCGCCGCACCGCTGGCCGACACCCTCGCCCGCGTCGAGGCCGTCGCCGACATCCCCGGCTTCCTCCGCACGATCGGCGAGTTCGAGCGCGACGGCGTCGCGGCGCTCATCCACCTTTACATCGAACCCGACCCGGGCAACCCGCAGCGCTACGTGCCGTTCTTCCTGCAGGGCGGCCTCTCGCTCCCGGACGAGAGCTACTACCGGCTCGAGAATTTCCAGGAGACGCGCATCGCGTTCCGCTCGCACGTGCACCGCATCCTGGAGCTGGCCGGAGTGGCCGAGGCCGAGGCATCCGCCGACCGCATCGTCGCCCTCGAGACCGAGCTGGCCGGTCACCACTGGGACAACGTGGCGAGCAGGGATGCCGTCAAGACCTACAACCTGAAGACGTGGGACGAGCTGCAGACCCTTGTGGGCGTCGACCTCACGCCCTGGCGCGATGGCGCGGCCGCCGAGCACGCGGACGCGTTCGCCGAGATCAACGTGTACCAGCCGAGCTTCTTCGAGGGCCTCGGCGCCCTGCTCGTCGAGGACCGCCTCGAGGACTGGAAGGCGTGGCTGCGGTTCGCAGTCGTCCACTCGGCAGCCCCGTTCCTCTCGGAGGAGTTCGTGGCCGAGAACTTCGGCTTCTACGGCACGCAGCTGACCGGCGTGCCCGTCAACCGCGAGCGCTGGAAGCGTGGCGTGAGCCTCAGCGAGGCCGCGATGGGCGAAGCCATCGGCCGCGTCTACGTCGAGCGGCACTTCCCGCCGGCAGCGAAGGTGGCGATGGACGAGCTCGTCGGGAACCTCATCGAGGCCTACCGGCAGTCGATCGCCGACCTCGAGTGGATGAGCCCCGAGACCCGCGAGCGCGCGCTCGCGAAGCTCGACGCGTTCACCCCGAAGATCGGCTACCCGGCGACGTGGAAGGACTACTCGACCCTCGAGATCGACGCCGAGGACGTCGTCGGCAACGTCCGCCGCTCGCACGTGTGGGAGCACGACCGCCAGCTCGCCAAGGTCGGGCAGCCGATCGACCGCGACGAGTGGTTCATGACCCCGCAGACCGTCAACGCGTACTACAACCCGCTGATGAACGAGATCGTGTTCCCGGCGGCCATCTTGCAGTACCCGTTCTTCGACGCCGACCGCGACGCGGCCGCCAACTACGGCGGTATCGGCGCGGTCATCGGCCACGAGATCGGCCACGGCTTCGACGACCAGGGCAGCCGCTTCGACGGCGACGGGTCGCTGCGCGACTGGTGGACCGACGACGACCGCGCCGCGTTCGAAGAGCGCACCAAGAGCCTCATCGCGCAGTACGAGGCGCTCGTACCGCAGGGCCTCGCCGATGAGCACCACGTCAACGGCGCGCTCACGATCGGCGAGAACATCGGCGACCTCGGCGGCCTCGGCATCGCGATCCGGGCGTACGCCCTGGCGCTCGGTGCCGACGAGTCGGGTGCGCCGACGGCGGCGCCCGAGCTGGACGGGTTCACCGGCATCCAGCGTCTGCTCCTGAGCTGGGGGCAGATCTGGCAGCAGAAGGGCCGCGACGCCGAGACCATCCGCCTGCTGACGATCGACCCGCACTCGCCCAACGAGTTCCGGTGCAACCAGATCGTCCGCAACATCGACGCGTTCTACGATGCGTTCGGTGTCACCGAGTCGGATGCGCTCTGGCTCGACGAGGATCAGCGCGTCACCATCTGGTGACCGCCGACCCCCCACCCCCGACGCCGCGCTGGATCAGGCGTCGCCACCGCACCACACCGAGAACTGGGGAAGGACGCTCCGTGGGCATTGAGCCCCGAAAAGATGCCGAGTCGCTGCGGGGGGCGCGACGGAGCACCGGCAAACGACTGCCGAAGCGTGCAGCCGTCGGTCGTCGTTCGTTCGCATCGACGCTGAAGGCACTCGACGACCTCGCCGCGTCCGGAGCGAAGATCTCCGTGCGGATCACCGACCTGGACCGCGGCACGGCGGTGCTCTCGGGCGACGACTTCGTGACCCTGCCCGTGGCGGGTCTCGGCGTCGTGCCGCTGCTGATCGAGGTCGCGGCGGCGTTCGAGTCAGGACGCCTGGAGCCGCTGGAGATCATCGACCGTGCGCACTTTGAGGCGGTCGGCGTGGGCGGCGTGTGGCAGCATCTCAAGGCGCCGGCGCTGCCGCTGGTCGATCTCGCGGTGCTGACCGCGGCGACCGGTGACGCACTGGCGGCCAACGCCCTGCTGGCCCGCGTGGGGCTGCCGGCGGTGCGGGCGCGCATCGAGCAGCTGGGGCTGTCGCGGTCGGCGCTGCTCGACCGCTTCCGCAACGAGCGCGGCCCCGACGACGCCCCGCATTTCGCCCTGGGGTCGGCGCGCGAGCTCGCCCAGGTGTTCGCGGCCCTCGTCAACTCACAGGTCGTCTCGCCCGGTGTCAGCGCGCAGGTCGCCGAATGGCTGAGCCTCAACCACGATCTGTCGCTCGTCGCCTCCGCGACCGGCCTCGACCCGTTCTCGCACGAGAACGACGAGCACGGACTGCTCTTCATCAACAAGACCGGCCGGGATGCCGGCATCCGGGTCGAAGCCGGCGTCCTCGCCGGTCCGCGCGCGGGCGTCTCGTATGCGCTCATCGTGTGCTTCGACGATCTGTCGATCTCGCACCGACTGCGCGCGCACGAGGCGTTCCGGATCCTCGGCACCGACCTCATGGAGTACGTGTTCTGACGCTCCCAGCGAAGGGGATGCCGGCGGCCGGGCATTCGGGGCGCCATCATCCACGTCCGCCCAGACTTCCCTCGTCTGGTCAACTCGTGTAGACACGTGGAGGTGCGCGGCGCCGTCGCCGCGGACCCGACGCGAAGAGGAGTCAGCCGTGGCTAACCGCACCGCCGTGATGCCGGAGCTTTCGAGGATCGAGATCCAGGACCGGGCGGTGCCGCGCCTCGACGCACGGCAGGCGCTGGTGCGCATCGAGTCGGTGGGCGTGTGCGGCTCCGACACGACATACTTCACGGTCGGATACATCGGCGACTGGATCGTGAACGGACCGATCGTGCTCGGGCATGAGGTCGCCGGAACGGTGGTCGAGGTCGGAGCCGGCGTGACGCGTGTGAAGGTCGGCGACCGCGTCGCGATCGAGCCCGGTACGCCGTGCCGCGACTGCGAGGACTGCCTCGCGGGGGACTATCACCTGTGCGCGGAGCTGGTGTTCCTCGCCACCCCGCCGTACGACGGCGCGCTCACGCAGTTCATGGCGATGGACGAGCGCAACCTGTTCCCGATGCCCGGCGGCATGAGCTTCGACGAGGGAGCGATGCTCGAGCCGCTCTCGGTCGGCATCTGGGCGTGCCGCCGAGCGGGCCTCAGGCCGGGGGACCGTGTGCTCGTGACCGGTGCCGGACCCGTCGGGGTGCTCGCCGCGCAGGCGGCGCGGGCATTCGGCGCGTCGAGCGTCCGCGTGGCCGACATCTCGCCGTACCGGCTCAAGCTCGCCGCCTCGCTTGGGTTCGAGGTCGAGCAGGCCGGCGGTGACAGCCACGAGCGCGAGTTCGACGTGCTGCTGGAGTGCTCCGGCGCGCCCACCGCGCTCGCCGACGGGCTCTGGCGGCTGCGCAACGGCGGCAGGGCGGCGATGGTGGGCATGCCCAAGCAGGCGGTCGAGCTGCCGCTGTCGCGATTGAACGTCCGCGAGCTCACGGTGTCTCTCGTGAACCGCTACGCCCACACGTGGCCGACGGCCATCGCGCTGGTCGCGTCGGGACGAGTGGATGCCGCCGCCATCGTCACCCATCACTTCCCGCTCGAGGGCACAGCCGATGCGCTCCTGCTCGCGAAGACCGAGCCGAACTCGATGAAGGCCGTCATCCACCCGCAGCGCTGAGCGGCGCGCCGCGGGCACGGCGGCCGTGTCCTGATTGTGATCAACTCGTGTTGACCAATCACTTGCAACCGCTATTCAACTCGTGTTGACTGGCGGCCGTACTCAACGAGGAGGAGTGTTCGCAGTGGAACGAGTGGTACTGGATGTAGACCTGGCGATGGGGGCTCCGGGCAGCGACATCGACGACGGGTTCGCGCTCGCGCTCGCGCTCGCCGACCCGGACATCGTGCTCGAGCTCGTCACGACGGTCAACGGCAACACCGACGCCGACACCGCGACCGCGCTGACGCTGGAGCTGCTGCACCGCCTGGGACGCCCCGACGTCCCGGTGGTGCGGGGCGCGACGCGGCCGCTGGTGCGGCCGCAGGCGCGGCAGGGCTCGCTCCCGGCCGACGTGCCGGTGCGCGAGCCGCGAGAGGGCGTCGCCGCCGAGGCGATGATCGAAATCGTGCGCGCCAACCCGGGCGAGATCACGCTCGTCGCCGTTGGGCCGCTGACCAACGTCGCCCTCGCGATGCGCCTGGACCCGGGCTTCGCGGGTGCGCTCAAGTCGCTCGTGATCATGGGCGGCGTCTTCGAAGGGCAGACGAACAACGCCGCCATGCCGGGTGAGTTCAACATCTGGTGCGACCCCGAGGCCGCGGCCGTCGTGCTTGACTCGGGCATCGCCGCCAAGTGGGTGGGCCTGGATGTCACGCTTCAGGTGCGCGTCGAGCGCGCACAGGCGCTCGAGATGGCCGCGAGCGACCGCCAGTTCACCGCGTTCGCGGGCGAGTACACGGCCGCGTGGATTGATCATCTCGCCGAGATCGACGAGCCCGGCGTGACGTCCTGCGCGATGCACGACCCGCTCGCGGTCGCGGCGGTCACCCGCCCCGACCTGCTCACGTGGCGCGACGCCCATGTGGCCGTAAGCCGGGCAGACCTCACGCGCGGCGTGATGGTCTGCGACTTCCGCTGCACCGGCAGCGGTCCCGACGGGACGCCGCGTCCCGCTCGCCCCAATGCCTCGGTCGCCGTCGCCGTCGACGTCGCCGGGTTCAACAACCACTTCCTGAAGAATCTGGAGGCCATCGCATGACCCGTGCCGCATTCGGCAAGACCCTCGCGCTCGGCGCCGCTGCAGCAGTGCTGCTCGCCGGCTGCGCCGCAGGCTCCTCGTCCGCCGACCCGTCCGGCGACTGGAGCATCCCCGACGAGGACCCGACCGCCAAGATCAACGTCGTCGGGATCATCGACCCCGTCGCCGACAACATGGCTGAGGTGATCGACGCGTTCGAGAAGGCGCACCCGACCATCGACGTCACCTACCAGTACGTCCCCTTCGACGACCTCAACAGCGTGCTCGACACCCGCATCACGTCCAAGAGCGGCGACCCCGACGTGTTCTGGGTGGACCAGCCTCGCGTGCCCGCCCTGTCGGCCCGCGGCTACCTCGAGGACCTCACCGAGCAGTTCTCAGACCGCATCGACGGCCTCGTCCCGGCCACGGTCGAGTCCAGCTCGTACGACGGCAAGCTGTGGTCGGTGCCGATCGCGAACTCGACGCAGGTGCTCTTCTACAACAAGGACATCCTCGATGCCGCCGGCATCACTCCGCCGGGATCCAGCGGCGAGCGGGTGACCTGGCAGCAGCTCAAGGAGCTCGCAGCGAAGGCGCAGGCCTCCGGCGGGGCTGACATCGGGCTGATGGTCGGCCAGCCCGACCGCTACTACCAGCTGGAGCCCCTCCCCGTGTCGGCCGGCGGCGGGGTCGGCGTTACCGGCGACGACATGCTCACCCCCGACATCACCAACGACGGCTGGGTCGACGCGATGACCTACTACGGCTCGCTGTACAGGGACGGCGTCTCGCCCAAGGGCATCACTCCCGAGCAGACGGACGCCACGTTCCTCGCCGGCAAGACGGCGTTCTTCGTCGAGGGCAACTGGATGGTCCCCAAGATGCAGGACGCGACGTTCGCGTGGGGCGCGGCACTGAACCCGGTGTGGGAGGGCGGTGACCCGGCGACTCCGACGGGATCGTGGTCGCTCGGCATCAACCCGTTCTCGAAGAACAAGGAGGCGGCCGCGATCTTCATCGACTGGATGGCGATCGACGGACAGGGCGGCTACGGCGAGTACCGCGACTTCGCCGAGCTGCCGGCGAACATCAAGGGTCTCGAGTCGTACCTCGCCGGCCCCGCGTTCACCTCATCCCAGGGCGGCAAGCAGTCGGCCGAGGTCGTGAACGAGGAGTCGACGACCACGGCGGTCGCGCGGGCGTCGACCGTTGGCTACATCGAGTTCGAAGAGATCATCGGCCGCGCGTTCTCTGACATCGCGAACGGCGCCGACCCCGCCACCGCGCTGGCCGCGGCAGAGACCGAGCTGAACGGCGCATGGAAGCAGTACAAGTGATCGAGGCGGTGGGGATTCCGCAGGGGGTCCCCACCCCGCCGCGCCCCGCAGCATCGCCTGCGGCCGCGCGTGAGGCCCGGCCGGGCCGTGCGCGCCGTCGCCGGGTCGGGCGCACGTGGCTGATGGCCGCGGCGTTCCTGGCTCCGGCCGTCGTGACCATCCTGCTCATCCGCATCGTCCCGTTCATCGGCGCGGTGATCTCGACGCTCCACGTGCGCGACGGCATCGGGCTGCTCGCCGAGGAGCGGTTCGCCGGATTCCAGAACTACATCGACCTGCTGTCGGACCCGCTCTTCCAGGCCACGCTCGGGCGCACGCTGCTGTTCAACGTGATCATCAATCCGCTGCAGATCGCGCTCGCGCTCGTCATCGCGGTGCTGCTGACGCGGCGCGTCCCTGCGTGCGGGCTGTGGCGCATGGCCGTCTTCATCCCGTGCACCATCCCGCTGGTCGGGTCATCGATCGCGTGGGGTGTCGCGCTGCGCGCGGACGGACCCATCAACGGCATCCTGCAGGCGCTGGGCCTGCCCACCCAGCCGTTCCTGTCGTCGCCGACGCAGGCGCTGGCGAGCATCATGCTCGTCGCGTCGTGGGTCGGGATCGGCTACTGGATGATCTTCCTGATCGCGGGGATCAACGAGATCCCCGACGAGCTCTACGAGGCGGCATCCCTCGACGGCGCGGGTGGGTGGCGCAGCTTCTGGTCGGTCACGCTGCCGATGCTGAAGCGGCCGCTGCTGTTCGTGCTGGTCGCCGACACCGTCGCGAACTTCGTGCTGTTCGTGCCGATGCAGATGCTCACCGGCGGCGGACCGCAGAACTCCACCACGATGCTCATGTTCGACGCCTACCGCCGCACCTACACGTACTCGCAGCCGAACCAGGGGGCGACGGCGACGGTCATTCTGACAGTCGTCATGCTCGTCATCGTGTTCGTCCAGTTCCGACTGCTGAAGGAGGACGCCCGATGACCGCCCTCACCACAGGGAGGCGATCGATGCGCGGTCGCGTCCTCGCGCAGCGCTGGCTGCTGGGGCTGCTCGCCGCGCTCGTCGGGCTGCTGTTCGTGCTGCCCGCGATCTGGATGCTGCTCGGATCGCTGCGACCCGGCAGCGACGTGATCGGCAGTGTCAGCCCGCTCAGCTGGAACACCCTCATCCCCGACGTCTGGACGCTCGACAACTACGCGTCGCTGTTCGGGCCGCTGCGCTTCGGGCAGGCGCTGATCAACTCGCTGGTCGTAGGGTTCGCGAGCGTCGCGCTGGGGCTGGCCATCTCGATCCCGGCCGCCTATGCGCTCAGCGTGTTCCGCTTCCCGGGCCGGGAGCTCGTGTTCGCCGTCCTCGTGGTCGGCTTCATGATCCCGTTCGAGGCGATCGCGATCCCGCTCGCGCAGATCTTCACGCAGTGGCATCTCGACAACACATACATCGGGCTGATCCTGCCGGGCATCGGCAACGGCCTGGCGATCTTCAACCTGCGTCAGTTCTTCCTCGGCATCCCGTCCGAGCTGCACGAGGCATCCCGGGTGGACGGCGCCTCCGAGTTCCGCACGATGACCCAGGTCTACCTGCCGCTGAGCGTGACGCCGGTGATCAACTCCGCGCTGCTGATCTTCCTGGCACAGTGGAGCGCGTACCTGTGGCCGCTGCTCGTCGTCTCGGACGACAACATCCAGGTCGCGGCGATCGCCCTGTCGCGCACGTTCTCGGACACGAGCTTCAACTTCGGGCAGATGTTCGGCGGCGCTCTGGTCATCTCGGTGATCCCCGCCGTGCTGCTGCTCGTGCTGCAGCGCTATTTCACCCAGTCCGTGGCGACGAAAGGCCTGAAGTGACGGATGTCGTCGTCGTGGGTTCCGTCAATTGCGACCTGGGACTCCGGGTGCAGCGGCTGCCCTGGGCGGGTGAGACGGTGCTGTCGTCGTCGCTGACCCGGCGGTCTGGCGGCAAAGGCGCCAACCAGGCGGTCGCGGTGCGGGAGTCGGGGGCGTCGTGCGCGATGGTTGGCGTGGTCGGCGCGGACGGCGCGGCCCTGGTCGCGCAGCTGCATGACGCGGGGGTGGACGTGACCCGTATCCGCGCCGACCCTGCCGCCGCCACAGGCACCGCGGTCATCATGATCGACGACGACGGACAGAACTCGATCATCGTCTCGCCAGGTGCCAACGACGTGCTCACGGCGACCGAGGTGCGCGCCGGGATCGCTGCCATCCCCGATGCGCGGGTGGTCCTCACGCAGGGGGAGTCGCCCGTCGCGGCGATCTCGGCCGCGGCGGAAGCGGCGGAGGCGGCATCCCTTCGGTTCGTCCTCAACTTGGCGCCCGCCATCGACGTTCCGCGTCACGTCATCGCCATCGCCGATCCGCTCGTGGTGAATGAGCTCGAGGCCGAGGAGACGGCGCTCGCGCTCGGAGTCGACAGCGACGACCTCGCCGGGCCAGATCTGGCCAGAGCGCTCGCCCGGGTGGCGCGATCCGTTGTGATTACACTGGGCGCGGGCGGTGCCGTGTGGGCCTCGCGCGGAGAGGGCGGGCGAGCGCATGCGCAACGAGTCGAGGTCGTCGACACGACCGGTGCCGGCGACGCGTTCGTGGGTGCCATGGTCGCGCGACTGACCCACGGCGACGACCTCGCGGCTGCTGTCGGCAGCGGCGTCTCGGCGGGGACGCGCGCGGTGCAGTTCGCCGGCGCACGCGCCGCGGAGGCCCGATGACATCGGTGCGACGATCCGACGTCGCGCAGGCCGCCGGTGTCTCGCCGGCGGTCGTCAGCTACGTGCTCAACGGCGGTCCGCGTCCCGTGTCGGCCGACGCCCGCCGCCGTGTCGAGGCGGCGATCGCCGAGCTGGGCTACCGGCCCAACAAGGTCGCCCAAGCGCTGCGGGGCACACGGACGCACTCGATCGCGATGCTCATGCCCGACCATCTCAACCCGCATTTCGCGGAACTGGCGCAGGCGATGGAGGACGAGGCTCAGCGACGCGGCTACGTGCTCATTATCGGCACCGCGGCCAACGACGTCGAGCGCGAGCAGAGCTATCTGCGGTCGTTCCTGGACCGGCAGGTGGACGGCGTCGTGCTGATCAGCGCCGCCGCCGACCCTGACGTGCACGAGATCGAGGCCGCTGGCATCCCGCTCGTCCTGCTGGACCGCGCTGCGCTCGGCGCGACGCACTCGAGCGTCGTGACCGACAACCGCGCTGCCGCCGCGCTCGGCGTGCGCCACCTGCAGCAGCACGGCCGCACGCGCCTGCGGTTCCTATCGGGGCCGGCCGAGCTCGAGCCGGTCCGCGAGCGTGACCGCGGCTGGCAGGAGACCACCGGCGACGACATCGATGCGCAAGTCTGGCGCAGCGCGTTCTCGCGCGATGCCGGCTACCGGGCCGTCCGCGCGGCGATCGCCGAGACCGGCGTGGACTTCGACGGCCTCTTCACCGCCAGCGATGCCCAGGCGATCGGCGCGCTGCGTGCCTTGCGCGAGGCCGGAGCACGTGTACCCGAAGACGTCGCCGTGGTCTCGCTCGACGGGTCCGAGGCCGGGCTGTATACGCTCCCGGGGCTGACGTCGGTCGTGCAGGACGTGCGCCGGCTCGCCGCCGAGGCCGTCGAGATCCTGGTGACGGGAGCGGGTTCCACGACGGCTCCCGTGCATCTCGTGCTCGAGCCCTCGCTTCGGCGCCTGGGCTCGTGCGGGTGCGATCCGGCGCCCGGCACCGGCTGACGGACCAGCCGCTCGTCCGGATGGGTGTTTCCCTATGTGGGGAGGGATCGGCTACGCTCGCGAGGGTGTCAACACCGCCGTTCCGCGCCGACATCGTCGGCAGCTTCCTCCGTCCCGCCGAGCTCGCCGAGGCGCGCCGCCGATTCGCCGCGGGCGACATCGACGCCGACGCGCTGCGCGTCGCCGAAGAGACCGCGATCGCCGAGCTCGTCGTCCGCGAGGCCGACGCCGGCCTGAAGCTCGCGACCGACGGCGAGTTCCGTCGCTCGTGGTGGCACTTCGACTTCTTCGGGCTGCTCGACGGGGTCGAGGTGGTCGAGCTGGATCACGGCATCCAGTTCCAGGGCGTGCAGACCCGGCCCCGCGGCCTCGAGATCAGCGGCAAGATCGGGTTCAGCGACACCCATCCGTTCCTCGATCACTTCCGCTCGCTCAAGAGCCTCCTCGAGCGCAGCACCGGTGCCGTGCCGAAGTTCAGCATCCCGGCACCGACCGTCCTCGACTTCCGCCTCGAGCCGGGCCACATCGCCGCATCGGCGTACGACGGCCGCGACGACATCGTGGACGACCTGGTCCAGGCCTATCGCGACGCCGTCGCCGCGTTCTACGACGCCGGGGCGCGATACCTGCAGTTCGACGACACCGCGTGGGCCTACCTCTGCTCGGACACCGAGCTGGAGAAGGCGCGGGAACGCGGCATCCGCACCGACGGCATCGCCGAGCGGTATGCCGGCATCCTCAACCGGATCCTCGAGGGCAAGCCCGACGACCTCGTCGTCACGACCCACGTCTGCCGCGGCAACTTCCGCTCCACCTGGATCTCGTCCGGAGGCTACGAGCCGGTCGCCGAGCAGCTGCTCGGCAACACGGCGTACGACGGGTACTTCCTCGAGTACGACAGCGAGCGCGCCGGCGGTTTCGAACCGCTGCGGTTCCTCCCGAGGGGCGACAAGACGGTCGTGCTGGGACTCATCACGTCCAAGTCCGGCGAACTGGAGAACGTGGATGCCGTCAAGCAGCGCATCGATGAGGCCGCCGTGTTCGCTCCGCTCGATCAGCTGGCGCTGAGTCCGCAGTGCGGCTTCGCCTCGACCGAGGAGGGCAACGTGCTCACCGAACAAGAGCAGTGGGCGAAGGTGCGTGAGGTCGTCGACATCGCGGCAGACGTCTGGCGCTGACCGCCTCCGTCACACCACCGGCGTGCCGTGGGTGTGGAAGGTCTCGATCGTCTTCATGCCCCAGGCCTGACCCTTGCGGCGCTCGGCCTCGGACCACTCGACGACGGGCTGGTCGGGGTCCAGCAGCAGCCGGGCGCCGGCGTTGGCGAACTCGATGCGGTTGCCGCCGGGCTCCCACACGTACAGGAAGAACGTCTGGTTGATGGCGTGCTTATGCGGGCCCGACTCGATGTGGATGCCGTTCTCGAGGAAGATGTCGGCGGCTTTGAGGATGTCCTCCCGGGTGTCGGGGGCGAACGCGATGTGGTGCAGCCGGTTGCCGTGCTTGGTCCAGTCGTCGGAGTAGACGACGTCGTAGGACTTGAGCGAGAAGTGGAACCACCAGGCCGCGAACCTGCCGCTGTCCAGTCGGATGCGCTCGGACTCGCGCATGCCGAGCGCGTCGCGGAGGAACTCCCCGTTCGCCTCGACGTCCTTGGCGAGATAGTTGATGTGGTCGAGCCGCCGGGCGTTCACCCCTCGTCCGGGGAAGCGTGAGGCCTGGTTCTTGAGCGCCGGCCTGTCGTCCGTGGCGACGTAGCGCTGCGCCTCATAGAAGATGGACATCGCGTGTCCGTCGGGATCGGCGAAGCGGTACGTCGGGCCGCAGCCCGGATCGCCGTCGGTCCATCCGAGGCCCAGCCCGGTCGCCTCGATCGCGGCGACGCGGCGTTCCAGCGCCTGCGGTGAAGCCGCTCGGAACGACGTGCAACCGACGCCCGCGGCATCCGACGCCTTCAGCTTGATCGTGTACAGCTGGTACTCGTCCCACGTGCGCAGGTAGACCGCATCGCCGTCCTCGGCGACGACGCGCATGGCGAGGAGCTCTTCGAAGAACCACCGGCTCTCCGCCGGCTTCGGGGTCAGCAGCTCGATGTGGGCGAGGTGGGCGACGTCGAACGACGTGTCGGCGGTCATGGGGCGTCCTCTCTCTGGCGGGTTCAGCGGCGCGGCCGGGGGAAGACCGTGCCGTCGAAGAGCTTGCGGGCGGTGCGGAGCGAGAACGAGGTGGCGCGCCAGGTGCCGTCGGCGTCGCGGATGACCCGGACGCGTGAGGGGAACGTGCCGCCGGGGTGCTCGACCGCGGTCTCCTCGCCGGCGAGCGGGCCGGCGATGTCGTGCCCGACGGCGCCGGGGATCCGCAGCGCGGCTGCGACGGACGCCGCCATCAGCACGCCGATCGACGTGTGCACGCGCGTCGGGATGAAGGCCCGGGTCGAGATCGCGCCGCCCGCGCGGGCCGGCGAGAGCAGGATCATCTTCGGCACCGTGTGGTCCGCGACGTCGCCCAGTCCCATCCGCGGCCCGGCGGCGAGCCGGATGCTCTCGACGCGCGCTGCGAGTGCGGTATCGCGCTCGAGCGCGCTCGGCGACTCGGATCCGTCGACGCCGAACTCCTCGGCGCGCAGCAGCACCACCGGCATCCCGTTGTCGATGAGCGTGACCGCATGGCAGTCGATGTCGTCCGTCGGCGCGCCGGTGGGCAGAAGCGGCCTGTCGGCCGCGCCGCCGACTTCGAGCTCGATGGCGGATGCCGTGCCTGGGACGCCGTCGATGGCCGTGTCGCCGTCGTACTCGGGGCGGCCGTCGGCGGTCGGGAACTCGGCGGTGGCGACGTCGCCGGTGTTCAGCAACCGGATCCGCACGCTCGTGCGTCCGCCCGTCGCGGGGACGAGGCCGCGCTCGACCGCGAACGGTCCGATGCCGGCGAGCAGATTGCCGCAGGTCTGTGCGTCGCCCACAGTCGGGGTGTCGACGCCGATCTGCAGGAACAGATAGTCGACGTCGATGCCGGCGACCGGGGAAGGCGCCACGATCGCCACCTTGCTGGTGAGCGGGTGCGCGCCTCCGATGCCGTCGATCTGACGCGGGTCGGGCGACCCCATGATGCGCAGGAGCAGGTCATCGCGCGCCGCGGGGTCGCTCGGCAGATCCGATGCGAGGAAGTATGCGCCCTTGGAGGTGCCGCCGCGCATGACCATGCAGCGGATGCCGTCGCGCACGGCCGACGCCGCGTCAGGCGCGCTCACGGTCCCGTGCCTCCCAGTCCGCCTGGGTGAGGTATTCGACACCGAGCTCGGTCAGGAGCGGGCGGAGCCCCTTGCGGTCGAGACTCAGGTCGCCGCCGCGATACGCCGCGCGGTCGGCCTCCTCCTTCGCGAGTCGCGCGTCGGCCGCGGCGAGGGCTGCGGCGGCACCGGGCCGGGGGACCCGCAGCACGCCATCGTCATCGGCGACGATGACGTCGCCGGGCGCGACCGTGACGGCGCCGAAAGTGATGGGCACGTTGACCGAGCCGGGCGTCGCCTTGACCGTGCCCTGGGCGAAGACAGCGGCCGACCACACCGGGAACCCCATCGCCCGCAGTTCGGCGACGTCGCGGACCCCGGTCGTCGTGACGAGCCCGCGCACCCCCCTGGCATGCAGCGCCGTCGCGAACAGCTCGCCGAACGCCCCGTCGACGGAGGGCGATGTCGTCGTCACGACGAGCACGTCGCCCGCGCGGCACTGCTCCACCGCGGCGTGGATCATGAGGTTGTCGCCCGGGTGGCTCAGCACGGTGACAGCGGTGCCGGCGATGCGTGCGCCATCCTGGATGGGACGGATGCCGGGACCGACGAGTCCCGTCCGCCCCATCGCCTCGTGCACCGTCGCGACACCGTGCACTCCGAGCGCGTCGGCGGTCGCCGCATCCGCACGGGCGATGTCGGTGACGATGACGGCGGTCACGGCATCCGTCCGCTCACGCGCGCACCGCACCCGTGCCGGCGCGCATTCATGCCAGCACCCGCGCGACCTGCGGGAAGTGGCGCACGTAAGCCTCGCCCATGGTCTCGTGCGGCAGCCCGAGGTTCGGCCCCGCGTTGCGCTTGAGCTGCACCCCGCGGCGGATGGCGAGGTCGGTGTAGTACGACCACATGTGCTTCTGGGCGGGCAGGCACTCCATCGCCGCCCGCTTGCGTGGGAACGCCTCGGTGATGTCGAGCAGCACGTCGGGGGTGAACTCGCACTGTTCGGGCTGGTGCGGCTCGAAGAAGAACACCGGGGGCGAGCCGATGATGTCGCTGCGGCCGGGATAGCTGCCGTCGGAGTTCGCGACGCCGATCGCCTGCGCGAGCACGCGCGCCTCGAGCGCCATTCGCGCCGCGGCCGGGTGGTCGCCGTTGTACGGGTCGCGGAGGGTGTGCGTGAGCACGACCGTGGGCTGCACGAGCCGGTAGAGGTCGACGAGACGCGAGACCGCGTCACGCGACTCCACGAGTGGATAGTCGCCGAGATCGAGGAACTCGATCTCGGCGCCGAGAGCGGATGCCGCGGCCTCCGCCTCGTCGCGCCGGATGCGCTTGATCTCGTCGAGCGACTTGCCGTCGAGCCACTGGCTGGCCGACTCGCCACGCTCGCCGTACGACAGGCAGGCCACCACCGCGCGATCGCCGCGAAGGGTCGCCGCGGCGATCGCCCCGCCGGCGCGCCACACGAAGTCACCGGCGTGGGCGCTGACGACCAGGAGTGTGCCGGCGGTGTCTGTCATGAGGCCAGCGAATCACATTCGTGGCGAAATGGTCAACAAATTGTCTACAATCATGGCGACCAAATACCTCTGGACGTAGGTATAGCCGCCACGTAGCATCGCGGTCAGGTCACCCGGCAGGAATCATTCGGACGAGGAAGTCGAGGCAGGCATGGCGAGCAATCTGCAGGAGCTCATGGACGAACGAGGGAGCGTCGTCGAGATGCTCCGCAATTCGCAGCTCGGCACCTACATCTACCCGGTCGTACCGGCCGAGTTCACCAACTGGCGGCGCGAGCAGAAGGCCTGGCGAGAGACGGCCGTGCTCTACGACCAGACGCACCACATGGTGAACTTTTTCATGACGGGTCCCGACGCGCTGAAGCTGCTCTCGGACACCGGGGTCAACTCGTTCGCCAACTTCCCGGTGAACACCGCCAAGCAGTTCGTGCCGACCTCCTCGACCGGCGGAGTCATCGGCGACGGCATCCTGTTCCATCTCGCAGCGGACGAGTATGTCTACGTGGGTCGCGCGCCCGGCGCGAACTGGCTGCAGTTCCATGCCGAGACCGGCGGATACGACATCGAGACCCGGTACGACGACCGCTCGCCGTCGCGCCCCTACGGCGAGGCGGTCACGCGCGAGTTCTACCGCTTCCAGATCCAGGGCCCGAACGCGTGGCCCATCATCGAGAAGCTCGCCGGGCACGAGGTCGAGCAGGTGCGGTTCTTCCACATGGGTGAGCTCGAGATCGCGGGGCAGCGGGTGCGCACGCTTCGTCACGGCATGGCCGGCGCGCCTGGTCTGGAGATCTGGGGTCCATACTCCGAGCACGCAAGGATCCGCGACGCCGTGCTGGAGGCGGGCCGCGAGTTCGGCATCGAGCCGTGCGGTTCGCGCGCGTACTCGTCCAACACGCTGGAGTCGGGGTGGATCCCGTCTCCGCTGCCGGCGATCTACACCGGCGGCGACCTCGAGCGCCGCTATCGCGAATGGCTGCCGGCGAACAGCTACGAGGCGATCAACGCGCTCGCCGGTTCGTACGTGTCAGAAGACATCGAGGACTACTACCTGAACCCGTGGGACCTGGGCTACGGCTCGTTCGTGAAGTTCGACCACGAGTTCATCGGCCGGCAGGCACTGGAGCAGGTCGACCCCGAGACCCAGCGCAAGAAGGTCACGCTCGCGTGGAACGACGAGGACCTCGGTGGACTCCTCGCGAACGTGATCGATCGTGAAGGCCCTCGGTACCAGTTCTTCGACCTGCCGAACGCGAACTACGGATCGTCGAACTACGACGCGGTCATCGGCCCCGACGGCGACACGGTGGGACTGTCGCTGTTCACCGGCGTCACCGCGAACGAGAAGCGTGGCCTGTCACTGGCGACGGTCGACCGCGACGTGCCGATCGGCGCGGAGGTGCGCGTGGTGTGGGGCGAGCCCGACGGCGGGTCACGCAAGACCACCGTCGAACCGCACGAGCAGTTCGCGGTGCGCGCGATCGTGAGCCCGGTGCCCTACGCCGTGACCGCGCGGCAGGAGTACCACGGCGGCTGGCGCACTGCGGGCGTGGCCTGACCGGCCGCAGCGACCGGAGCTCAGGCTGTGGTCGCGATCAGGGGCTCAGTCGCCGTCCGGGCGGTCGGCGACCAGCCGCTCGAACCACGCCAGCGTCGCGCGCGTCATGTCGGCGGGCTGACCCGACGCTTCGAGGCCCGCCAGCGCCGCGCGCACCTCATGCTCGCGGCGCACCGCGTGCAGGGTCGAGCCGTCGACGAGCCGGTCGACCAGTGCGGCGCCGCCCGGACCCAGTTCGTCCGCCATCTGCGTGCGCAGCCACTCCTCGGCGCCGACGGCGCGTGCAGCGCCGAGCCCCTCGAGCACGAGCGCCGCCAGTCCCTTCATGAAGACGCTTCGCAGCAGCCGCAGGCGCGCGGCTTCACCCGCACCGCCGTCGATGACCTCGACGGGCACCTCGAACGGGCCCAGGCGCTCGGCGAACGCGCGTGCCCCCGACCCGCTCGCGAGCAGCGGCGTCCGGTGCCCGGCGCGCACCACCGGCGCGAGCACGGCGACATCGGCCATCGCGAGTCCGCGGTCGGCGGCGAGGCGGGCGATGCGTTGTTTGACCTCGGGGGCCGCGGTATTGAGGTCGGCGTAGACGGCCCCCGCGGCGAGGTGCGGCAGTGCCTCGCGGGCGACGGATGCCGCAGCGTGCCCCGTGACGAGGCTCAATGCCACGTCCGCCCCGGCGACGGCGTCAGCCAGCGTCGCGAACTGCGGCACGTCGGGGTCGTCGAGATCGTGGGCGGGGTCGAAGGCACGCACGTCGGCTCCGGCGTGCGCCAGGCCGCGCGCGTACCTACGGCCCGCCTCGCCGAGGCCGAGGATCGCGATCGTCGTCATGGCCGACAACCCTAGAGCACCGGCGACGGCCCGAGGCCGACCCTCGTGGCGGGGTCGGCGGTGTCCGAAGCGACCGGCGAGCCGGCGTCGTGCGGGTCTGCCTCCAGGCTCTCGAGGTATTCCAGCGAACGGCGCGACCCGCTCACCAGCGGGCGGATGCCGTGGGTGCGTTCGTCGACGTCGGGGCGGTAAGCGACCGCGAGCTCGCGCGCGATGCCGTCGGCCGCGCGGCGCAGCAGTTCGGCGAAGGCGTGTGTCGAGGCGCCGTCGTTGGGCACCACCACGCCGATCGCGGCGTAGACGCTGCCGCCCGGTCCCGTCACCGGCACTGCGATGCCCCGGGACTCGGGGTGGATGGCGCCCTCGGTCACGGCGTAACCCTCCTCGCGGACGCGTCGCAGCTGCGCCCGCAGCTCCGGACCCGTGCGGATCGTCTGCTCCGTGTAGGGCCGCAGCCCGTGGGAGATCACGTCGTTGACGAGGGCGTTGTCGGCGTGCGCCAGCAGCACCAGACCGCTGGAGGACGCATGCAGCGGGATGCGTCCGCCGATGAGCGTCGCGTTCACGACGGCGTCGCGGGTGGACATCCGGTCGATGAAGAGCACGTCGCGCCCGCTCAGCACCCCCAGCTGTGCGTGCTGACGAACCCGTTCGTGCACGGCGCCCAGCCAGGGTCGGGCGATCTCGCGGAGGCCGACCGCCCCCGGCGTGCGGCTGGCGAACTCCCACAGCCGCACGCCGAGGCGGTACGTGCGATCGGGCAGCCGCTCGAGCAGCCCCTCGCGCTCGAGCTCGGCGATGAGCCGGTGCGCGCTCGAGCGCGGCACGCCGGCGGCATCCGCGATCTCGCTGAGCGTGAGGAACGGATGCCACGCGTCGAAGCTCTCGAGCACGCGCAGGTGTCGGTGCAAGACCGACTCGCCCGCGGAACCTCGTGCCACGGCATCCTCCTCGATGACGCCGCCATGCTAACCCGGACCGGGCACCGCTGTTCCGTTGAGCGGAACCGCCCCCGCTTGTTGTGACTTGCCTCAGATGTACGCGACACGCCGGGCGTGTCGTGCATTTGAGGCAAGTCGACAAGGGAGGGCGGGCCCGTCAGGCGTTCGCGCGATAGACCGTCCGGGCGAAGTCGTGGTACGGAGCCGGAGCGACGGTCGCACGGATGCGGACCTGGCGGTGGTCGGCGTCGACCGAGTCCTTGCGCGAGATCGGATCCTCGCCCCAGACGACCTCGACCTCCTCGCCGTCGCGGAGCCCCACGTCCAGGGTGGCCAGCGACATGTACAGCTGGTCGTACGCCACGTAGCCGGCATCCGTCGAGATCCCCACACGGCGACCGTCCTTCAGGATCTCGTCCATCTGGTAGAGCCCGTACCGCGCCTTGGGGAAGTCGAGGTACTTCGCGGGGGTGCCCGGCTCGACCTGCGACCGCACGATCGCTGCGACGTCGTCGGCGTTCCAGATCAGCGTGACCTTGCGGCGCCGCTGGTTCTCGGCGTGCTTCTCGAGCGCCTCTCGACCGTGGAAGTCGTGGTCGAACCGCACCGAGCGACCGAGGCCGATGTCGAACGGGGTCATGTAGAAGTCGTGGACATCGCTCGAGTACAGCGATCCGGCGACCGAGCCGATGCGCGCGGCAGGCAGCCAGGCGCGGTACTCGGCGAAGTCGTCGTCGAACACCGCGGGGAAGGGGGTCGGCACCCAGCCCGACTCGAGCGGCGACGACGAATACGCCTTCGCGCCGACGCGACGGATGTCGTGCTCGGCGCCGGCATCCATCAGCGCGTTCAAGATGACGTCGCTGTCTTCCCACGGCCCGTAGAACTCGAACCCCGGCTGTCCGGCCATGCCGTGGCGGAGCGCCTTGACGGGGCGACCGGCGATGGTGACGTCGCCGATGTGGAAGAACTTGATCTCGGGAGCAGGTCCGCCGAACACCTTCTCCATCACGACGTCCGCGTGGGGGCCCTGGAGCTCGTAGCGGTAGAACGTCGGCGGACCCTGTCGCATGTGCGAATTCGCTTCGAGCCGGTAGCGCACGTCCTTGCCGGCATCCTGAGCCTTCTCGATGTTGAAGCGCACCCAGTCGATCAGGATGTGGTGCCCGATGAGCACGAGCCCCTCGGGTCCCTCGGAGTTGTAGAACAGGATGCCGTCGCCGATCAGGTAGCCGTCCCGGTTCACCGAGATCAGCTGCTTGGCGACCCCCGGCCGGAACGTCGCGAAGGTGTTCGGCGAGATCGAGCCGAGGAGCGGGATCAGATCTGCACCGTCGAGGAACAGCTGCGTCATGTGGTGCGACTGGTCCATGAGCGCCACCGAGGTGTTCCATGCCCGCTGCTCGTCGCGCCAGTTCGTGAACTCCGGCGCGACCGGGAACGTGAATGCCGGCCAGTTCTGGTTGCGCAGCAGCTCCACGGGACTGCCCTCGCGTTCGATCGCCTGGGCGAGCGACTCCGTCGCCGCCTGTGTGCTGGTCCCGGTCGTGGTCATCATCGACCCTCCTCATGCGTATCGGTAGGTGCGGCCAACGTACGAGCGCGTGGACCGCGGGCCGGCGAAGAGTTCCGTTGAGCGGAACCGGGATGCCGCACCCCGGGGCGATGGGGCGACGATCGACGCCGCAACATCACAGTCGCGGATCTTCACGCCAAAATCGTTGACAATCTCACAGTGAATCCGTAGTTTCCCAAGCAGGGGAGGACTCGAGTCCCCGGATCGACCACGACGACGCGACGACGCGAAAGGTGGGGCCCATGGGCGCTCGGCTCGCAGTCCGCGACGTGAGCCTGCAGTTCGGTGGCGTCAAGGTGCTCGAGGGCGTGACCTTCACCGTCGAGCCGGGCCAGATCTTCGGGCTCGTGGGTCCGAACGGCGCCGGCAAGACGTCGCTGTTCAACTGCGTCAGCGGGCACTACCGGCCCAGTTCCGGATCCATCACGATCGACGACGACGAGGTGCTCGGCTCGCCGCCTGCCACGCTCGCCCGGCACGGGCTCGCGCGCACGTTCCAGCATCCTGCGCTGCAGCTGCGCGAGAGCGTGCTCGAGAACGTGCTGCTCGGCGCACACAGCCGACTGCCCGGCGGCCCCGTGGCGTGGTCGATCCGGCTGCCCCGCACGACCCGTTCCGAGAGGGAGCTCCGCCAGGAGGCGCTCGACCTCCTCGAGGGACACGGCCTCGGGTGGGCGGCCCGGACACGTGCCGACGAGCTCTCGCACGGACTGCACAAAGGCGTCGAACTGTGTCGCGCCCTCCTCATGAAGCCCCGGCTGCTGCTGCTCGACGAGCCTGCCGCCGGCCTGCCGCACTCCGAGGTCGAGCAGCTCATCGAGACGATCCGGCGCGTGCGCGACGACGACATCACGGTGGTGATCGTCGAGCACAACATGGGACTCATCTCAGCGCTCACCGACCGCGTCGTCGTGCTCGACCACGGCCGCAAGCTCATGGAGGGCTCCGCGGCCGAGGCCCAGGCCGACCCGAAGGTCATCGAGGCGTACCTCGGAAAGGAAGCGGTCGATGACGCTGCTTGAGCTCGCCGACGTCCGGGCGTTCTACGGACGCGTGCAGGTGCTCGAGGGCGTGTCGTTGACTGTGCCCGACGGCGGCGCCGTCGGCATCCTCGGCGCCAACGGCGCAGGCAAGACGACCACGCTGCGCGCGGTGTCGGGCACGGTGCGCTCGACGGGCACCATCCGCTTCGACGGCAAGGACCTCCGCGGCCTCCGGCCCGATCAGGTCGCCGCGCTGGGCATCGCGCACGTGCCCGAGGGGCGCGGCACGCTCGCCGACCTGACGGTGCGCGAGAACCTGCGTGTCGGTGCGTACCGGCGCAAAGACGCCAAGGGTGTCCGCGCCGATGTCGACTACTGCCTCGAGCTCTTCCCGCAGTTGCAGGACCGCATCCGCTCGACCGGCTCTGCGCTGTCGGGCGGAGAGCAGCAGATGCTGGCCATCGCGCGGGCCATCATGTCGAAGCCCCGTCTGCTGCTCTTGGACGAGGCATCCCTCGGCCTCGCCCCCAGCACGGCGAAGGCCGTGTATCAGGCGATCGGCCGACTGCGCAGCGAGTCGGGCATCGCGATGGTCGTCGTCGAGCAGAACGCAAACCTCGCCTTCACGCTCGTCGACAGCGCCATCGTGCTCGAGACCGGGCGCAGCGTCCTCACCGGCTCGACGGCAGAGCTCAAGGGCATGGACGAGATCCGCCGCGCGTACCTGGGAGGCTGACGGTGGGCACCTTCATCCAGCTCGTGATCGACGGTCTGTCGACCGGATCGATCTACGCGGCACTCGCGCTCGCGATCGTGCTGGTCAACCAGGCGACGGGCCTCATCAACTTCGCGCAGGGCGGGATGGCCGTGCTCTCGGCCTACATCGCGTGGGCACTCAACGGCTTCGGTGTGCCGATCCTGCCGGCGATCCTGGCTGCCATCGTCGCCTCGTTCCTCCTCGGCGCGATCATCGAGCGGTACCTCATCCGTCGATTCGAGCAGGGCGACCCCGACACCGCCGTCGTCGTGACGATCGGCCTGCTGACCCTGATCACGGGATTCTGCGCGTGGGTCTGGACATACAACAACCGGCTCTTCCCGTCGCTGTTCCCGCTCGAGACGATCAAGGTCGCCGGTGCGGTGATCAGCGTGCGCTCCCTCGGGACGATCATCGTCATCGTCGTGACCATGCTGCTGCTGCAGGCGCTGTTCCTCGGCACCAAGCTGGGCCTGGCCCTGCGCGCCGTCGCCATCAACCCCGCCTCGGCGGCCTTCTCGGGCATCAACGTGGGCCGCAGCCTCATGACCGGATGGGGTCTGGCGGCCGTCCTCGGCGCGGTCGCCGGCGTGCTGGTCGCCCCGCAGCTCACGCTGACCCCCGGGATGATGGACTCCGCGCTCGTGTACGCGCTTGCCGCGTGCATCCTGGGCGGGCTGTCCAGCCCGATCGGCGTGGTCGTCGCGGCCTGGCTCATCGGCGTGCTCGAGAACCTCGCCGCCGTTTACATCCCCTTCATCGGGCACGACCTCAAGATCGCGGTGCCCTTCATCCTCATCTTCGTCGTGCTCATCGTGCGGCCACAGGGCCTGTTCGGCCGGAAAGCGGTGGTGCGCGTCTGATGCCTTCGACCGCGGAGTCCACGAGCCGGACGCCCGTCCTGGCCCGCCCCTGGGTGAGGTGGGCAGGGATCGGCCTGGTCATCGTGCTGTTGGTCGTGGGGCCGCTCCTTCTGCCGGAGTTCGCCAACCAGACGATCGCGCGCATCGGCGTGTTCGCCGTCGCCGTGCTCGGCCTCAACGTGGTGATGGGCTACACCGGCCAGGTGTCGCTGGGTCAGATCTTCTTCGTCGGCGTCGGGGCGTATGCCACCGCGTGGGGTGTGGACAACGACTGGAACGTCGTGCTCGTCTTCGCGCTGGCATGTGTGGTGCCCGCGGTCATCGGGCTCCTCGTCGCCCTCGCCGCCGCGCGGCTGGGCGGCCTCGCGATCGCGATGGTGACGATCGCCCTGCCCATCGTCGGCGTGCCGCTCGCAAAGCGGCTGTCGGACCTCACCGGCGGATCGCAGGGCACCTCCGCGCGTTTCACCGACGCCCCCGAGTGGACCGGGCTGTACGACGACCAGTGGCAGCTGTACATCGTGATCCTGATCGCTGGCATCACCTTCCTGCTCACCCGCAACCTGGTCCGCGGCAAGTACGGCCGCGCCTTCGCGATCGTGAAGGGCAACGAGGCTGTCGCCGGCTCGATGGGAATCTCGCCGTACCGCTACAAGGTGCTCGCCTTCACGATCGCCTCACTCATCGGCGGTGTCAGCGGCTTCCTCTACATGGTGGTCATCCAGTACACCTCGCCCGAGACGCTGCACTTCGGGCACTCGATCGAGCTCCTCGCCTCCATGGTGATCGGCGGCGCCGGCAGCATCCTCGGCTCGCTTCTCGGCGGCGCCTGGTACGTGCTGCTGCCGCAGATCACGAACCTCATCGACCCCAACATCACCGCAATGCTGCAGGGCGCGATCCTGTTGATCGTCCTGTTCATCCTTCCCGGCGGCCTCGTCTCACTGCCGAGGCTGTGGCGCCGTCGCCGCGGCTCCCTCAGCACCCCTGTGCCCGACCAGACCACACCCACCCACGATGCAGTCATCATCCACACAGAGAGGCAGGACCAATGAGTACGAACCGCAGGAAGATGCGTGTCGCCTCGGTCGTCGCAGGACTCGGCATCATCGCCGTCCTCGCCGCCGGCTGCTCGCGCGGCGGCGGCACGCCGAACAGCACCGACGACGGGGCGGCCGAGGCGAGTCCCGGCATCACCGACACCTCGATCACGCTGGGCATCACCACTCCGCTGAGCGGCCCGACGGCCGGCCCGGGCACGTGCACCGTGGCCGGCATCACCGCGTACTTCGGAGCCAAGAACGCCGACGGCGGCGTCGAGTTCGGCGACGGCAAGACCCGCACCGTCGAGATCGATGCGCTCGACGATGAGTACGACCCGCAGAAGGCCAAGGCCAACTACGACCAGCTGAAGAGCAGCGTGTTCGCGATGACGGCGGGTCTCGGCACTCCCACCAACCGCGCCTGGCGCGAGGCGGCGATCGCCGACGAGGTGCCGCAGGCGCTGATCATGACGGGCGACCCGATCTTCAGCGACGTCGGCGAGAGCCCCTGGCAGCTCGGCTTCGTGCCGATCTACCAGAACGAGGGTCAGGCGTTCGGCGAGCTGCTGGCCGGATCGGGCGCAGACCACAAGGTCGCGATCCTGTCGCAGAACGACGACTACGGCGAGGGCTACGTCGAGGGCTTCAAGAAGGGCATCGAGGGGGCCGACAACATCGAGGTCGTCAAGGAGCTCACCTACGAGGCCACCGACACCTCGGTCGACGCACAGCTCACTGAGCTCGCGGGATCGGGTGCAGACGTGTTCTTCAACGCCATGTCGATCACGCCCCTCGTGATCTCGTCGCTGCAGAAGACGCAGGAGCTCGGCTGGCTGCCCTCGTGGTTCCTGCCGTCGAACACCTCGAGCCCGAGTGCGATCCTCGAGCCCGGCGGGGCTGCCGCATTCCCCGGTGTGTACACCGTGGCGTTCGCCCAGTCGGCGTCGGCGCCCACCTTCGCTGACAGTGAGGACGGGGCGGCGTTCCTCTCGGCCCTGAAGGAATACGCGGACTACCCCGACACCCCCGCGTTCCCGCACTGCGTCTGGTCATACCAGGTCGGCGCGACGCTGGAGCAGGTGTTCGCGAAGATGACCGAGCCGACGCGCGCGGACTTCATGAAGCAGCTGCGCACCATCTCGGGGTACACCGCACCGCTCATGCTGGAAGGCTCGACCGTCGACACGACCCAGGACGGCCAGCCGGCCGTCTCGACCGTGCAGGTGCAGAAGTACAACGGCAAGGGCTACGCCCCGGCGACCAGCTGGGACGAATGACCTGAGCCCTGCGGAGGGACGGGCGGAGGCATCCGTCCGTCCCTCCGGCGTGCGCGATCACCTGTGCCGGTGATGGATGCCGCGGCGCTCGGTCCCTCGGCCCGTCGAAGATCTCACTCCATGCCGTGCAGGACCTCGACGATGCCGGAGAGGTGGGTGCGTGTCGCGGCCTCGGCCGCATCGGGGTCCTTCGCGAGGATCGCGTCGATGATCGCGATGTGCTCGGGCGCCGACGTGGCAGCCCGGCCCGGGTGGAACGCGAGCCGGAACTGGTGGCGCGCCGACTGCGCGCGCAGACGCTCGAGCAGCTGCGTCGCCGTGCCGTGGCGGCTGAGGTCGCGGATGCGGCGATCGAGCTCCTGGTTGAGGCGCGAGTAGGCCATAAGATCACCCGACCCGATCGCCGCTTCGATGTCGGCGCGCAGCTCCCGCAGTTGCTCTGCGTCGGCGGGCGTGAGGTTCTCGGCCGCCTTGCGTGCGCACAGCGTCTCGAGGCCGATGCGCACCTCGACGATCTCGATCGCCTCGTCGACCGTGATCGCGCGCACGCGTGCGCCACGGTTGGGGAGGCGCTCGACCAGGCCTTCGCCCGCGAGGTTCAGCAGGGCGGTGCGCACCGAGGCCCGGGAAGCGCCGTAGCGCTCGCTCAGATCCGCTTCGATCAGCCGCTGATGCGGCGCGAACTGCGCGTCGAGGATCGCCTCACGGATCACCTGCGTCAGGTCGGGTCGACCCGTCGCCTCGTGATCGTTCAGCACCGCGGCATCCGTCATCTCAGCCAAACCCCCTTCGGCGCCTTCGTCCGTGCATCGACACTATCTCGCAGCAGACGGGTCGCAGCGAAGAATCGCATACGAGATTCACGCGAAAATCGTCGACAATCTTGATTCATCGGCATGGAAGAGGCACGCTGGACGAAGAGCCGATCCGCGCCGACCCGAAGCGGATCCACAGCGAGCGACGCAGCGAGCAACACAGAGGGGTGGGCCTTGCATGGGCGACACGGCGATGGGGACCGCGGTCCGGACCGGACTGTTCGTCGGAGGTGAGGAGCGGTTCACCGACGACGTGCTGACGATCGCGGATCCCGGCAGGCCGGGCGCCGTGGTGGGCGAGGCCGCGGCCGCGAGCGCGGCGGACGTGACGGATGCCGTCGCTGCGGCCAGAGCGGCGTATCCGGGGTGGGCGGCGCTCACGCCGCAGCAGCGCGCCGCGCACATGGCCGAGGCGATCGCCGGGATCGCCGACGATCGCGACGAGGACGCGGCGATCCTGTCGCAGGAGAACGGCAAGATCCGCATGGAGGCCTGGATCGACGCCCTCGTGTTCGAGATCCGCTGGAACCTCGCCCTCATGCTGGCCGACGACGTCGACACGTCCAAGACCCTGCCCCCGATCCCGGGTGCGATCCCGGTGTCGACGGCCGTGTCGTACCAGCCGCTGGGCGTCGTGACGGTCATCGTGCCGTTCAACTGGCCGATCGCCATCCTCGGTGCGGCGCTGCCGCACGCCCTGCTCGCGGGCAACACCGCGATCGTGAAGCCGCCGCCCTCTGCCCCGCTCGCGACCACGCGCGTGGTGCAGCGCGTGGCCGAGAAGCTCCCGGCGGGCGTGCTCAACGTCGTCACGGGCCGCGACCGCGACATGGCCGGGCTCATCCAGAACCCCGACGTCGCGAAGGTCTGCTTCACCGGCAGCGTCAACGGCGGCAAGCGGATCATGGAGATGGCATCCAAGACGCTGACCCGCGTGACTCTCGAGCTCGGCGGCAACGATGCTGCCGTCTTCCTCGAAGACGCGATCCTCGACGACGCGCACCTCGACCGGCTGTACGCCGCGGTCTACGACACCACCGGACAGATCTGCATGAACGCCAAGCGTGTCTTCGTGCATCGATCGCGGATCGACGAACTGGTCGCCGGACTGTCCACGCGCCTCGACGCCGCACGCCTCGGCTACGGGCTCGACGAGGGCACCACGATGGGACCGTTGCATCAGCCGGCGCAGAAGGCCTTCGTCGACGAGATCATCCAGGAGGCGAAGGATGCCGGAGCCGACGTCCGTGAGTTCGGCGAGCTGCCCGGGGGTGATCTTGCGGGTGGCAACTTCGTCCGTCCCGCGATCGTCATCGATCCGGCGCTCGACCTGCGGGTGGTGACGCAGGAGCAGTTCGGCCCCGTCATCCCCATCATCCCGTTCGACGACGAGGCCGAGGCCGTGCGCCTCGCCAACGACACCTGGGGCGGCCTGTGCGGCTCGGTGTGGACGGCCGCGCCCGAGGCCGCTCAGCGCGTCGGCTCGCAACTGGAGTGCGGCTACGTGTGGGTCAACGACCACGGGGCGACCCGGCTCGACCTGCGCGCGCCGTTCGGCGGCATGAAGCAGTCGGGCTTCGGCCGCGAGCAGGGCATCGAGGGCGTCCGCGCGTTCCAGGACACCCGCGCGATCGCGACGCTCGACCCGGAGGCGCTGGCCTCGATGGCCCACTGACCTGAGGGAATCGCGAGCGGGGTCAGCGGCGCTCGAGGCGGTCGACGAGTTCGAGGCCGCGGCGGGCCCAGGCGATCTCGCCCTGGGCGCGCTCGACGAGTCCCTCGTACGCGAAGCGCTTGTAGGCGATCGTGCGCTCGCGGTCGGCGTCGGGCGTGACCGCGAGTCGCCGCACGAGCATCGGGTTGGCGACCGCGTCGATGCGCTCCAGTTCGCCCTCCCATTGCGCCAGCTCGCCGGCCCACTGCGAGATGTGCCGATCGAGGAACGCGCGGGCGGCCTCCGGCGTCGCCGCTTCGAGGTAGGCCGCACGCAGATGGGCGGGGTCACGGACGCGCTGGTAGTCGAGCGGAGCGGCCATCCAGTCGAGGAAGGCCCGGTCTCCGGCATCCGTCACGTGATACATCCGCCGCGTGCCGCGCTCGCCGCGCGTCTGCTCCTCGCCCTGGATGAGGCCGAGCTCCTCCATCTTGCGCAGCTCGGGGTAGATCTGGGAATCGGGCGCATGCCACACGTGACCGACGGATTGGTGGAACTGCTTCTGCAGGTCGTACCCCGACAGCGGGCCCACCCGCAGGATCGCCAGCAACGCGTACCGCAGACTCATGCGACTCCCTTCGCCTTCCCGAGGGTAGCGGGGCGATCACGGTCGTTGAGCGAGCGAAGCGAGACGAAACGCCTGAGGATCCTCGATGGCAGGCGCGCTTCTTCTCGCTCGCGCCTCGCTCGCTCAACGACCGGACGGGTCGTGGCGATCGATCTCAGGCGGGCTGGGGCTGGTACCCGGTGCGCCAGCCGCCGTGGTAGCTCTGACGCACCACGGTGGAGTACGGCACAGGCGAGACCACCGCGCGCACCTCCAGCTGCCGGTGCGGCTCGACCGAGGCCTTGGTGGTTCCGCCGTGCGGCTCGCCCCACACGACCGTGACCTCGGCGCCCTCCGGCACGTCGGGATTCACGGTGGCCAGCGAGAGCGCGCGCTTCTCGTTGGCGCTGTACCCGGTGAACATCGAGAAGCCCACGACGTCACCGCCGGCATCCGTCACGGAGTCGTAGTTCGCGGATCCGTAGTTCGCGAGCGGCAGGTCGAAGAACTTGTAGCTCTCGCCCTCGGTGTCCAAGAGAGAGGCGAAGATCTTCGTGACGTCCTCGGCGTTCCACGCGAGCGTCACCTTGCGGCGCTGCGTCGCGGGGTCGACCTGCTCGAGCGCGTCGCGGCCGATGAAGTCGTGGTCGAACTTCACGAACGAGCCGTAGCCGAGCTCCCACGGAGTCAGGTAGTAGTCCGAGATGTCGTCCGACACGAACGAGCCGGCCAGCGTGCCGGTCGCCTCGTAGCTGTCGACGCCGAGCCACTCGCGGTAGCCCCGCTCTGCCTCGCCCGAGTAGATCGCGGGCAGCGGAGAGGGGATCCAGCCCGACTCGAGCGTGTTCGACGGGTAGGCGCGCGAGCCCACCGGCAGCAGGCCGAACCCGGCCCCCGCCTCGACGATGAGGTCGCGCACGCGGTGGTGGTCCTCATACGGCCCCCACACCTCGAGCCCGGGGGCGCCCGCCATGCCGTGCCGGAGCGTGCGCACGTTCACACCGCCGATCTGCATCTCGGCCATGCTGAAGAACTTCAGCTGCTCGAGCGGGCCGCCGTTGAGCCTCTCGATGACGTTCCACGCGGCCGGCCCCTGGATCTGGAACCGGTAGTAGCGGCGGGTCACCGCGTCGCCGTACGGGCGCGAGGGCGAGCGGCGGTCGACCGTGATGTCGAGGTTTTGGTAGCCGCCGGTCTCACCGTGATAGAGCAGCCAGTTGGACGCGGGAGCACGGCCGACGTAGACGTACTCGTCCTCGGCCTCGTGGAAGAGGATGCCGTCGCCGATGACGTGCCCCGACGCCGTCGTCGGCACGTACTGCTTGGCGCGGTTCACCGGGAAGGTCGCCACCGAGTTGATCGCCGTGTCGGAGATCAGCCGGATCGCATCCGAGCCCTTGAGGAACACATTGTCCATGTGGTGCGACTGGTCGTAGAGCACCGCGGTGTCGCGCCAGGCCTTTTGCTCCTTGATCCAGTTCTGGAAGTCCGCGGGGACCACCGGATAGATGTACGAGCCGATCTGCGAGTTGCGCAGCATCTCGACGGCGTTGCGGCCGTCGAGCAGCTCCTGAAGATTCTTCGCCATGGGGGAACCTCTCTGTTCGTGGGGTGGGTTTGGGGATGGATGCCCGGGGCCGAGCTCTTCGACAAGCTCAGGGACCGGGGTCAGGTGAAGACGATCGTGCTGTTGCCGTGGCGGATCACACGGTCCTGCGCGTGCCATTCGACGGCGCGCGAGAGCACGGCCCGCTCGACGTAGGCGCCGCGGGACTGCAGGTCCGCGGCGGACATCGCGTGGGTGACGCGGGCGACGTCCTGCTCGATGATCGGGCCCTCGTCGAGATCGGCGGTGACGTAGTGGCTGGTCGCGCCGATGAGCTTGACGCCCCGCTCCTTCGCCTTGCGGTAGGGGGCGGCGCCGATGAACGCGGGCAGGAAGGAGTGGTGGATGTTGATCACCGGCACGCCCAGCTCGTCCAGGAACGAGTCGGAGAGGATCTGCATGTACCGGGCCAGGACGACGAAGTCGACGTTGGCCTTCAGCAGTTCGAGGATCTTCGCCTCGGCGGCGGACTTGTCGGGCCCCTGCGAGGGCACGTGGAAGAACGGGATGCCGAAGGACCGGACATCCTCGGCGGCATTGGTGTGGTTCGAGATCACCATGGGGATGGTGACCGGCAGCTCGCCGCGACGGTGTCGCCACAGCAGTTCGAGCAGGCAGTGGTCGCTCGTGGAGGCGAGGATCGCCATGCGTTTCGGGATGGACTGGTCGGTGAGTCGCCACTCCAGCTGGAGGGGGGTCAGCGTCTGCTCGAGGTCGGCCTCGATCGTCGGGAGCGCCGACTGCAGGTCGGGCCGGTGGAACACGACGCGCTGGAAGAACTCGCCGCCCTGCGGGTTGTCGGAGTACTGGTCGAGGGTCACGATGTTGCCCTCGTTGCGCGCGACGAGCGCGGTCACCGCGGCGACGATCCCCGAGCGGTCGGGGCCGTGCACGATCAGGCAGGCATGATCGCGCCGGGCATCGAGATGCGTCGTCATCGCCGCGCGCCGGAGGACTGCGCCGCGACGAACTCGCGCGCCCACTGCGAGGTCGCCAGCAGGCCGCCGAACGTGTAGAAGTGCAGCTTCACGTCGCCCGAGCCGCCCTCGCTCCCTGAGCCGGTCGAGGGCTCGGCGAGCAGTTCCGCGAGGTCGGACACGAAGCGGTCCGGGCCGGCGGTGCCCATCAGGTTGGTGAGCGAGAAGCCGTACTTCTTCACGATCATGGCGTTCGCGCCGATGCCGAACCGCCGGGCGAAGCCCAGGAGTCGCTTGATGCCGGCGGGTCCCGGCGTGCCGATCCGGATCTGCGCGTCGATCCCGCGGTCGCGGACGGCCTCGATCCACGTCATGACGGGATCGGTGTCGAAGGCGAACTGCGTCAGGAGGACGGCATCCATTCCCTGCTGCGCGAGGGTGAGCGCCTTCTCGTCGAGGTGGCGCCACAGCACGTCGTCCGCGATGTCGGGATGCCCTTCGGGGTAGCCGGCGATCGACACCTCGCGCGCGCCGTACTTCTTCAGCAGGCCCGACTGGATCACCGTGAGTGCATCCGGATAGGGGCCAGCCGGCTCGGCGGGGTCGCTGCCGACGGCGAACACGTGCTCGGTCGCGCCGACCTCCTGCAGCCGGCCGAGGAACTCCTCGAGCTGGTCCTGGGACTCCAGTCGCCGTGCCGAGATGTGCGGGACGGGCACGAAGCCCATCTCCTTCACGGCCTTGGCCGCGGCGACGCGCATGTCGAGATCCTCGTTGCCGAGAAAGGTGACGTTGACCTTCGTGCCCTGCGGGATGGTGTCGCGGGCCTCTTCGAGCCCCGGGACGTCCTTGCCGGTCATCTCGAGCGAGAAGCCGTCCACGAGCGCGGCCGCCTTCGGCGAGACGAGCGTGCGGTGTGCCACTGTCGAGGTCCTCTCCTCTTCCGGGGCGCGTCGCTGCGCCGCGGTAACCACACGATACCTATCGCCATAGGTAATGACAATAGGGATGCGTCATGCAGCGGTGCCCATCTTCGATCGCGTCGCCGCTCAGGGCGCCTGCTGCTTCCGTTGAACGGATGCCGCGAACCGGGGATCGCCGCCGCGCGAGACTTTCTCATTCACATATTTCGTGACGGGCGTCACGGAATGCTTGACATTGATCGGTCGCGTGGCGCACCATGACCTTGTCCGGCACGCCGCGGTGCCGATTCCGACGCTCGGTCGGGCGGATGCGGCAGCCCACACCCCGCACCCCCACTGAGAGGCCCGTCAATGAAGAAGAGTCTTGCCGTCCTCGGCGTCCTCGCCGCCGCCGCGCTTGCGCTGAGCGGCTGCACCGATTCCGCCGCCCCGCCGTCCTCCGGCCCGTCCGACGACGCCGCCGGCGGGGAGCTCACCAAGGTCCGCGTCGCCGCACTCCCGATCGCCGAGACCGGCGCTCTGTGGGCAGCGATCGACGAGGGCATCTTCGAGGATCACGGCCTCGACATCGAGGTGGTGCCGGCACAGGGTGGCGCCAACGCCATCCCGGCACTGCTGAGCGGCGACATCCAGTTCGCCATCGGCCAGCCGTTCGGCCCCATCCGCGCCGACGTCCAGGACCTGGGTGTCGTGATCGTCGGCAACTACGCCAACAGCCTCGCCGAGGGCGACGACGTCAACGCCGTCGTGGCTCTGGGCGACTCCGGCATCACCCGGCCGGCCGACCTCGCCGGCAAGAAAGTCTCGGTGAACACCATCGGCGCCGCCGGCGACCTGACCATCCGCAAGGCCGTGCAGGACGACGGCGGCGATCCCTCGACGATCGAGTTCGTCGAGGTCGCGTTCCCCGACGTCCCCGCGCAGCTCGCGGCCGGCACCATGGACGCCGCGTGGGCGCCCGACCCGTTCCGCGCCATGGTGCTCGGCGACGGCGGCGTCTCGGTCGTCGCGCCGTATCAGGCGACGATCCCCGGCCTGTCGGTGCTCACCAACATCACGACGCAGGCGCTCCTCGACGACGACCCTGACCTCGTCGCCGACTACTCGGCCGCGATGGCGGAGGCGCTGGAGTGGGCGTCGTCGAACGAGGATGCCGTCCGCGCGGCGATCGCGACGAACCTCGACATCCCCGATGCTGCGGCCGCCGGGATCACGCTGCCGACGTTCACCTGGGATCTCGCCGATGCCGGCATCGAGGACCTCGGCGCGCTGGCGGTCGAGTTCGCCTACATCGACGCCGAGCCCGACTTCGACCGGCTGCTCCAGCAGCAGTAGGTCCCGAGACGAGATGGAGACGGATGCCGCGGCCCGCGGCATCCGTCCCCCTCCACGTCCTCGCCGACTCCTCACGCCATGACCCGCACCGATCGGAGGCACTGTGACCGCCACCGCTGACGCTCACACGACCGTCGCCGGCGCACCGCGCGCCCGGCAGCACCGCACCATGCGCAAGCTGGTGCTCGGCGTGGCCGGCATCCTCGGCTTCCTGGCGACGTGGCAGTTGCTGCCGACGCTCGGGATCGTCAACCCGGCCTACTTCCCGACGGCGACCGAGACCATCCTGCAGCTGTTGGTGCTCTTCGGCGACCTGGAGTTCTGGCGCAACGTCGGCCGGACGCTGACCTCCTGGGCGCTGGGCCTGCTGATCTCGACGGTGCTCGCCGTCGTGCTCGGCACGATCATCGGCCTGGTGCCGTTCCTGCGCCGCGCGACGCACACGACGGTGGAGTTCCTGCGGCCGATCCCGTCGGTCGCGCTCATCCCGCTCGCGATCCTCATGTTCGGCTATCAGCTGCAGGCGGCGCTGCTCATCATCGTGTACGCGAGCTTCTGGCAGGTGTTCATCCAGGTGCTCTACGGCGTGGCCGACGTCGACGCCGTCGCCCGTGACACGGCGCGCAGCTTCGGGCTGTCGCGGGGGTCACGGATCGTCAACCTGGTCTTCCCCACCGCCCTGCCGTATCTCATGACGGGCCTGCGGCTCGCCGCCACGGTCGCGCTGATCCTCGCGATCACCGCCGAGATGTTCATCAGCATCCCGGGACTGGGCCGCGCGATCATGCTCGCCCGCGAATCCGGACAGTGGACCACGGTGTACGCCCTCGTCATCGTGACCGGCATGCTCGGACTGCTCGTCAATCTGATCTTCCGGGCGATCGAGCGCCGGTCGCTGTCGTGGCACCAGTCCGTCCGAGGGGAGGAGGTCCTGTGACCCTCTACACGAGCACCGTCATCACGCCCCGGCGCCCGTCGCGGGTATGGGCGAAGCTCGGCGAGAACACCGCGTACGCGCTCGGGCTGCCGATCATCCTTCTGGTGATCTGGGGCATCTGGTCGTCGATCTCGCCCGCGCCCTTCTTCCCGAGCCCGATCGTGATCGCCGAGGCGTTCATCGAGACGTGGGTCGGACCCGCGTTCTTCGCCGATGTGCTGCCGAGCCTCGGCCGGCTCGCGATCGGGATCGTGCTGGCCGTCGCCCTCGGCATCGCGGCGGGCATCGTCATCGGCCTGGTGCAGTGGCTGCGAGAACTGCTCGAGCCCGTGTTCGAGTTCTTCCGCGCGGTGCCGCCGCCGGTGCTGATCCCCATCGTGGCCGTGCTCGTCGGCGCGAACGACCTCATGAAGGTCGTCGTGATCGTCGCCGGCGCGATCTGGCCCGTGCTGCTGAACACCATCGAGGGCGTCCGCGCGACCGACTCGGTGATGACCGAGACCGCGCGGTCGTTCGCGGTGACCTCGGGGGAGCGGCTGCGCTACCTCGTGCTGCCGGCGGCGAGCCCGCGCATCATGACGGGCGTGCGGCAGTGTCTCTCGATCGCCCTCATCCTGATGGTCATCTCCGAGATGTTCTTCTCGTCGTCGGGCCTGGGCTATCGAATCGTCTACTTCCAGCGCAACTACCTCATCGCCGAGATGTGGAGCGGCATCGTGCTGCTCGGGCTGATCGGCATCCTGCTCGCCGTCATCTTCGGCTTCGTCGAGCGGCGCGTGCTTCGCTGGTACCACGGAATCAAGGAGGTGGAGCGTGCCTGACGCGCTGCGCAAGAGTGAGCCCCTGCTGAACGTCGAGCGCCTGCGCAAGGTGTACGAGTCGTCCACGGGCAACGTCGAGGCGATCGGCGACATCGGATTCCGGATGGATGCCGGTGAGCTGGTGTGCATCGTCGGCCCCTCGGGTTGCGGCAAGACGACGCTGCTGAAGTGCATCGCCGGGCTGCTGAAGCCGACGTCGGGTGTCATCGAGCTCGGCGGCCGGAAGGTGACCGGGCCGCCGCCTAACATGGCGCTCGTCTTCCAGGAGTACGGCCGCAGCCTGTACCCGTGGCTCACCGTCCGCGGGAACGTCGAGCTGCCGCTGAAGCACAAGAAGCTCAGCCGCCCCGAGCGGGATCGGCTCGTCGACGATGCGCTCGCCGCCGTCGGGCTCGAGCACGCGACCAAGAGCTACCCGTGGCAGCTCTCCGGCGGCATGCAGCAGCGCGTCGCCATCGCCCGCGCCGTCGCGTACCAGCCGGAGGTGCTGATCATGGACGAGCCCTTCGCCGCGGTCGACGCGCAGACGCGTGCCGACCTCGAAGATCTCGTGCGCGCGCTGCACCGCGATCGCGGCATGTCGATCCTGTTCGTGACGCACGACATCGACGAGTCCGTCTACCTGGGCGAGCGCGTCATCGTGCTCTCGAAGTCGCCGACGTGGGTGCAGGAGGACCTCGCCATCGACCTCGCGCCCGAGCGCGACCAGATCACGACGCGCGCGCTGCCGCGCTTCACCGAGCTGCGCACCCACGTGTACGAGCAGATCCAGCGCGCCAAGCGCGGTGAGGCCGTGCGCGCGGAGGCCGCGTGAGCGTCGCAGCCGCGCGGGTCGTCGGCGCGGTGCCGGCGCCCTCGGCAGCGGAGACGTCGGTGCTCACGCGCAAACCGCGGCAGCTGCTCCTGGCGTTCTTCGGCGAGTACGTGTGCGACCGGTACTTCGAGCCGCTGCGTGCGAGCGTGCTGATCGGCGCGCTCGAGAGCGCCGGGGTAGCGGCATCCGCGGTGCGGACCAACCTCGACCGCATGGTGCACAGCGGGCTGCTCGAACGCCGGCGCCTGGGCCGTGAGATCGGATTCGTCCTCACCGGGCATGGCAGCGAGGTGCTGCGCGAGGCCTCCGGCCGCGTCAACGGCCCGGCGCCCTTCGAGCCACAGGGCGAAGGCTGGACCCTCGTCACCTTCACCGTTCCCGAGCACCTGCGGGATCTGCGCCATCGCCTGCGTGCGGCCCTGACGTGGTCGGGCTTCGCCGTGCTGCGCGACGGACTGTGGATCGCCCCCGGGGCGGTCGACCTCGCGGCGGCGCTGGGGGCGATCATCCCCGACCTGCCGCCGGGGTCGGTCAACGCGTTCTCGGCCGCCGAGCTCGACGGGTTCCCCATGGTCGAGGCGGTGCGCGTCGCGTGGGACGTCGAGCGCATCCGCGAGGCTCATGCCGAGTTCATCGCGCACTGGGAACGAGAGGATGCGGCATCCGATCTCCCGCCGCTCACCGCGCGCACCCTGCTGGTCGCCGACTGGCTCGCCCTGCTGCGCGCCGACCCCCGTCTGCCCCGCCAGTACATGGGCGAGGGCTGGCCGGCTGACCGCTCGTTCGAGCTGTTCACGCAGCGCCACCGCGAGTTCGCCTTCCCCGCGGTGCGGGACTTCGCCGCGCTCGTCGGCTGACCTCCGGAATTGGGCGGTCAGGTGACGCG
>Ga0160441_100271_pt1 | contig 49690 bp, 42 predicted proteins | sample HID1971K_E1MG_FD_108260 | JGI IMG/M metagenome (GOLD analysis project Ga0160441, IMG submission 108260) | Enriched millipede-associated microbial communities from UW Madison campus, WI, USA - HID1971K_E1 MG | ecosystem: Host-associated > Arthropoda: Insects > Digestive system > Unclassified ... | reverse complement strand
CCAATTGGATGTACGAGCAGCTAGCTGCCATTCAAGTTAGACCATTTCGAACGGTTACGAATTATATATTAGTTGATCTCTCCTACGGTTACGATATCTCATCATCGGAGCTGCAACAATTAATGGGTATGCAAGGTATATTAATTCGAGATGCAAGCACATTCAAAGGGTTAGAAGCTTCATATATTCGATTAGCGATAAAGACAAGACAACAAAACATCCAATGTGTTAGCACATTATCCACTATTCTATCAACGTATAGAAAGGATGTTAGAAATGAATTGTAATGATATGGAAAGTGATCTGCAACGGTATACCATTGCTCAGCCGTTCCGACACGGCATCAATCAGTTTTCTTCTCAGTTTCAGCAACATTTGTCGATTAAATATCGTCATAATAGTGTTGTGATTGAAAGTGATATGCCTTTGAAAGTGATTAGTAGTGCTGTTTGGAATGGAGGAGTACATACCGCTCATGCCTTTGTCAATTACCGGGTACCACTTCATTATGAAAGCAATGATCCTATTAATGACATGCTTGAACTCATTGCAAGTGAACAACTTTCAGAAGAAGATACCGTTGGATTAATGACAGCTGCGAACTTATCTGACGCAGTAATTGGCGAATGGCGTCAAGAGGACTATAGCTTATTTGTACTCGTTACTTCGGGTACGTCTAATGCTGCACGAGCAGGAACACCTCGTCAAACTTATCCCGCTTATCACGCGGGTACGATTAACATATTTGTTATCATTGATGGGCGATTAAGTGAAGCTGCGATCATTAATAGTCTCATCACTGCAACAGAAGCCAAATGCGCCGCGCTTGCTGACTATGGGATAACAGAGCAAAGCAATGGACTGATTGCAACAGGAACAACAACTGATGCTCTAGTCATCGCTACATCACAACAACCATGTTATGTTCACGAGCATTTGTATGCAGGGACAGCCACTGAAATAGGCTGCCAACTTGCAGAACTTGTGTACAATTCGGTTTACAAGGCAGTTTCATCACAACATGAGTAATAACAAAACAAATTATACTTCAATTACGACTATTACATATGTAAATCGTATAACGAAGTAAAAGGAAAGCATCAGGAGGCTAACAATGCGTAAAAAATGGGTAGCATTAGTTCTTAGTACTAGTATTCTAGCAGGTTCGGCATTTGTCGTTCCAGAGCAAAATGTGGCAAATGCCATCGCAACAAGTACAGCTCAAGTCGTTCTCTATTTAGACAAGAAGGAAGCTTTTCGTAATGGACAGCAAGTAACTTTAGATTCACCTGCTACGGCAATCTCAGGAAAAACATATTTACCTGCCAAATTTTTAGGAGATACTTTTGGGATGGATGTAACTTATAATGCAGCGTCTCGTTCCGTTAAAATGGTTACAGAAGACCATGTTATTGTCTTAGATACTAATAAAAATATTATTACACTCGATGGTGTGAAACAGCCTAACAATAATATTGCTCGTATGATTAATGGTAGAATTATGGTGCAGTTAACGTGGTTGAGTGATGTTATGGGGGCAACCTATACTTATAATAATGAACAGAAAAAAGTTACGGTAACTTATGTACCAAAGGCAAAAGACAATTATGATAAAGAACTTGGTTCAACTCCAGTTGCGAAGTTTTCTGTAGATAAGGAAAAGTATGATATTGGTGAAACCATCAATTATACAAATCTAAGCTACGATCCGGATTCAGAGTCAGTTTCCTTGTCATGGACTGGGAAGAAAGATGCTTTCTTTGAAGCAGGAACATATGAAGTTTCTCTAGTTGCCACTGATAAAAGCGGTAATAAAAGTAAACCGTATACAAGGAAAATCGTTGTGACGGACAGCGTCATGTTTGATGAATTTGAATATGGTGTATACACCGGTAAAGCAGGATCATACATTAAAGCAACAGATTCAGAATTTAATTCGCAAATCTTAAAATTCCCGCAAATTTCCAAAAAATCGACATATGACACATCTCGTAAATTGCTTGTAAGTGATAGTCCTGAGAATATTAGAACTTCAGGGATTTTATATCAAGATAATATTAATGGTAAAGCTCGTTTGTATGCTAACCATGTCAATAAATCAGGTAAAAATATGCAGTTTGCGATCTTAGCGACGAATAATGGATCTGAGCCAGTAACATTGAAAACGACAAATGTCGGCGAAGTATTCCCATCAAAATATGCAATGTTACTTGGCAGTGAAGCTCCGATTGACTTCTTAATGAATAATAAGATTACAGAAGAATTTGTTGTAAAACCAGGTGAGACAATCGTGTATCGTCAATTCCCAACGTTCTTCCCTGAGTACGGAATTAACACAATGTATGATGTTGAAGCCACAGGCCCACTACAAATGACATTTGCGGCAGATACTACAGCTAGTTCAAAAATGCTTTCACTAAAAAAATTAGCTTTTGATGGTCATGTTAGAGGAACATTTGAAGCTTCTGATATTCAATTGGATCTTGATTTATCTAAAGTAGGCGCGAAGAAATTACAAAGACTTGTTATCGGTGATGGTAATGCCGATCCGTTCATTAGTGGATACGATGTGCAACGTGATGTTCCGACGACTCTATCCGGAAATTATGGTGCGGTTTATCGTATTACTATTAATAATCCAGGCAATATGACGGTATTATTAAATGCAAGAGGTGGCTCTTTCAAAGGTGCTTTCAAAGTGAACGGACAGTTTGTGAGAGTACCATCTTCTGGTGTATTAACACCATTTGACGGATTTGTATCACTAGGACAAACATCGACGAAAGATAAAAAATTAACGATAGAATTTAGTCCTCCAGCAGGATCTTCATTCCCGATTAATCTTATCTTCTATCCGTTAGATTCAAGAATTGATCAAATCAAGTAGTCTAAATAGGTAACTTGAGGTAAGGAATTAATTTTATACAACAAGAAACACCTTTAAGTCGGTAGCGAGTAGTGAACTACTCGTACAACTTAGAGGTGTTTTTAGTTTTTTGGCTATGTTAACAATGTAAAAATAAAAATCAATCAGTTGTTCGGATAGGGAAGTAGCTAAGCTAAAAGGCAGTTTAATTTAAGACCGTTGCAACAATCTTTAATTATTTCTCGTATAATTTAGATGGAATTCCTTAACAAAAATAGTTTAGGAGGATATTTAATGTCAAATAAGTTAGTGGGAGCAGCTGCTGTTATACTTGATAAAGAAGGAAAAATTCTTCTAGTGAGGCATAACTATGGTAAATACAATTGGGAACTTCCAGGTGGGCTATCAGAGACGAATGAGTCAGCAGATGACACTGCTAAGAGAGAAGTGTTTGAAGAAACAGGTCTTGAAGTTACTGTGGGACGATTAACAGGTGTATATTATGAACCTAATCATGATATGCATCACTTTGCCTTTAGATGTAATTTAGACGACATTAAACAACCTGAGCCTGATTCTAAGGAAGTAACTGAATGTAAGTATTTCAGTATAGATAATTTACCTCGACCAATTAGTGATTTTACTATTAAAAGAATACAGGAAGCTTTGAATACTGATAACAAACACTTATTCCACATCATTGGACAAAGAGAGTGGTTGGATTAATTCGAGTTGTACTCATAAAAAAGTAGAGAGACGATAGCTCAAAAAACCGCCTTTTCACACTAAGGCGGTTTTCTTAAGGTCAAATATCAATATTAGAATTTAACTTAGTCTATTTTTCAATAAATTTGCCGTAGTTCATCTCATTTCATTCGTCTAATAAAGAGATGGGATGGATACTATGACTTTAGATGAAGTAGTAATTGTTAATAACCAGATAATAGGAAGTAAGAAGTGATTCTACGATCTTCTATTCCGGGAGCATAAATAGGTTCTTGACCTATAACGATATCGGATACAAATGCTCCTTTGTCATCGATATAAAGTCTATATACTCGATCACCGACATTAGCAGATGAACCATATTCTTTATTATAACTATAAATAATATTAAATTTATCACCTTCAAATATACCGATAGAAAATGACTCATTATTAATCTCTTGGTGCGTAGCACAGTGAATCTCCTCTTGACTAAGGAAGTTCCAATGGTCAGATATCCGTATGACACCTTCAGGTTTATATCCCCAGTCTACTTCTTTGTTGTAGAAGCTTTTGCTATATGGAGACTTATGTACTTCCTTAAAGTTCTGATTAATGAAATCACATAATGCATAAATAGCTTCTTTGTCTGCATTCCTCACCGTTCATCAATCTCCTTTAGTTTATGATTATATAGATTATACCGTATTACTAACCATAAACATAATGGTAGGGGCGGTTAGCATGGCATGATCTATGATTCAGCAAGAAGTGAGGTGCGAGTCAGATTCAATTTAGGTGCAAATTGAGGATAGACTGTAGTAGAATATAGATACACCAATCTACTTGAGATTAATAGATTTAGGTTGCTTATGTGGATACTACTGATTTTTTTATATACATATCATGTTAGGTCTGTTCATTGATCTTTTGAAAAATCGTAGAGCTAATTTAATAGAATGAGGAGGCAACAACGTGGACACTATATACTGGATAGTAGGTTATATTCTGTTTCTAAATGTGTATTTGTATTGGATTATGGGTAAGGATAAAGAAAGTGCACGTAATAACACTGCTCGTATTCCTGAACGTCATATTTTTCTGTTCAGCGCATTAGGCGGAGCAGTAGGTACTTATATGGCTATGTATCATTTCCGTCATAAAACTAAACATCGTAGTTTTAAAATTGGTATTCCAGTTATGATCATTATTCATATGATCCTTGCTATATTAATCGTAGGAGCGTTGAACTAATGGATTTTCGCATGAATTATTTATCATTTTTTGTTATTCAATCGGAATCTGATAAAGGCTCTGTAGGTAGCTATAAAGCTTTCAAACATTATCAAACAATGGATGGCGACGAATACGCGGATAGTGCGCTGAAACAATTTCTTGATGAGGAATTTATTAAAATTGTTAAGCGTAAAGTAGAGCGTCATCCTAACACACCTAATGCACCAACTAAAGTCGGTATGTTTATGGTGGAGCCAGGTTATGAGTTAGCCAGCAATGGAAACTATAATTTGTTTCAACGTATTCGTGAGGCAGATCATAAAGAAAGATTTCATAGTTTATCAGATGAGCTTGTTCGCGTCTATATGGATACTTCAGCTGTTCGTGGCGGTGCATTTATCGTTGCATCATGCACATTGAATACTTTTTTTGATGAGCCTTTTCTGTTTATTTTAAAATGTGATTTTGAGCCTAAAATAGCTCGTATCTCTGATGAGAAAAGTTTGATTGCTCAAGTGGAGATGGCATTTAGTGCTCGTAGCATTAAATCCATTCAGTATCCTCATATGGAGCAAGACGGCATTCTTGAACGTTGGGAACTGAAAATACATCAAGCATCGCATGCAAGGTATTTTGAGGATTTTTTGAAGTATGTGAGTTATGAAAAGCCTATTCCAGAAGTTGTTAGTGAGCAAGTCGTTGAAATGGTTCATCAGTATATCGAAGAGAAATGGCAAGACAATGTAAGTAGTGAACGTTCTCAGGAAGAAAATGCAGTTGAGGTATGGGCTGCAAGTGAGAAGCGGGAATTGCAAGAATGGTGGACACCACAACAAGTAGAAGAAGCTAATTATTCCCTCATTCAACAGAAGGAAGATTTAACGATGGCCTTTAAAGTAGGTAATGTATCTATTAAAGGGCTATTAGCAGATTATGGGGTAAGTGTGCATATTGCCAAGCACAATGGACGTTATGTAGCCGTTATTGAAGGTGACGCGTTGCAATTCGAGAAAGGAATGTCGCCTGTTGAATTACTAGCGCCGCCACCACTTGAAGAAATTATGGAGATCATTGGAACGAAAGTATCGGATACAGCGAATGAGACTGATTCATTCGATTCATCTGGTGCAAATGAAGTAAACGATCAGTTGGTTCAATCTAATGATGATACACCACCTTGGTGATATACAATTGATAAATGTATAAGATAATAAGGGCGATCGTAATTGTTTAGATTACTAAGATCAGCCATCTAAATGCATAATAACTCATCTCTAAGGAGAATCTATTTCGGTATATGGTACTCGAGAGGAGCTCTGCAGAGATGATTTTGAACTTAATTGTGTTTCTTGTGTTATTAATACTAACAGCTTTTTTCGTTGCCACTGAATTTTCCATTATACGGGTTAGGCCGAGCCGAGTGCAGCAAATGGTTGCTGAAAACGTTAAAAATGCAAAAGCAGTGGAAACTGTCACGAAAGAGCTTGATGGATATCTATCGGCATGCCAACTTGGTATTACAATTACTGCTTTAGGACTTGGTTGGTTAGGTGAACCCACCGTAGCAAAGTTACTTCATCCTTTGTTTGTTCAATTGCCACTATCTACTGAGATTAGTGATATTATTGCATTCATTATTGCCTTTCTATTTGTAACTTTTCTTCATGTTGTCTTTGGGGAACTTGCACCCAAAAGTGTTGCTATTATTAAATCAGAAGAGATGGCGATTAAGCTTTCACCGGCTATTATATGGTTCCATAAGATTGCATACCCTTTTATATGGGTACTCAACGGTTCTGCCAATGCGCTTGTTAAGCTAATGGGTTATACAGTCATGAGCGAAGCTGATGCTCACAGTGAAGAAGAGATCCGCCTAATATTGAATGATAGCTATGAGAATGGCAAGATTAATAAAAGTGAATTAGGATTTATGACTAATATTTTTGATTTTGATGATACATTAGCACGAGATATTATGGTACCGCGAACGGATATGGTATGTGTTTTTGTAGAGAACAGTACAGAAGTGAATATTGATACGATTATGCAGGAACGATATACTCGGTTCCCTGTCGCTCAAGGTGATAAAGATAATATTATAGGGTTACTTAATACAAAGGTATATTTATTCCAACATATTACGAAAGCAGAAGAGCATCCTGATCTCACAAAATTGATGCAAACTGTATTGTCTGTTCCGGATACGATGCCAATACGTAAATTGCTGACGATTATGCAACGAGAACAGATTCATATGGCGATTTTGCTCGATGAATATGGTGGTACATCAGGCTTAATTACAATTGAAGACATTATCGAAGAAATCGTGGGAGAAATTCGCGATGAGTTCGATACGGATGAACGAGAAGAAATTGATCGAATCGATGATAGGCGTTTTCTTGTTGAAGGTCGCGCACTAATTACTGATGTGAATGAGATGACAGGCTTGGATTTGGATGTAGGAGAAACGCATACCATTGGAGGTTGGTTGTATCAATTACAACCCGATCTAGATGAAAATATTGAGTGGAAGTATGCCGACGCCACTTTTATTATTCGTGAGCGAGATGAAAATCGAATTCGCAGTATAGAAATTATTGTTGAGGCACAAGAACCAGAAATGTCTGGACTCGGTCATGCATAGAATAGAAAATGTACAAGCAGATGGTATGTACAGATTCTCATTCTAAAGTCGAGAAGGAGTGTGTCTAGGTGTTAGATTTAATAAAAGCAATGATTATGGGTATTGTGGAGGGGCTGACAGAGTTTTTACCGGTTTCCTCCACTGGCCATTTGATTTTAGTCGGTCATTTGTTAGGGTTCGAAGGAGAGCGCGCTAAGACGTTTGAAGTAGTTATTCAATTCGGTGCAGTACTAGCAGTACTCGTATTATATTTCAAAACATTTATGAAAGTATTACAATTCAAATTAAATAAAGGTATGAACTTCATACATATATTACTTGCTATGTTACCTGCAAGCATTATAGGATTGCTACTACATTCAGTAATTAAACAATATTTGTTTGGACCATCTACCGTATTGATCGGTCTAGTGCTTGGTGGTATTCTGATGATTGTCGCAGAAAGAAGTAAGAGAGAAGTAACAGCGGAAGAAATAGATGATATTAGTTACAAACAAGCTTTCATTATCGGTTGTTTTCAAATATTAGCGTTATGGCCTGGATTTTCACGTTCTGGATCTACGATCTCGGGTGGTATGTTGTCAGGAACAAGTCAAAAAGCAGCTGCAGAATTTACTTTTATCGTATCAGTACCCATTATGGGCGGAGCGAGCTTTCTTGATCTCATTGAAAATCGTGCTGGTCTAACAACGACTGATTTGCCGTTATTCCTAGTTGGATTATGTGCATCATTCATCGTAGGTATGTTAGCAGTTGTAACATTCGTTAATTTGATGAAAAAATTAAAACTATCATACTTTGCATACTATCGTTTCGTACTGGCTGCAGTATTTGCTATCATTATCTTATAAGTTAAAGTTGGATTACTACTTCAAGTGCAATGCAGGCTTTCAGAGCCAAGAAGATGAAGCGCTACTTGCGGAAGGAGGAAACGTAAGTGTACGTAATTGGTACACGCGGCCCGGACTTCGCAAGTTCGCTTCATATTCGAAATCGAATATGAAACGAAGCCAATCATCGCTATCAAAGTCTGCAACGAGGGACAATCATTGAGTCTATGACATAGACTCAGTAGATTATCCCTCGTTTTGTATACCCGTCCATAGTATCTCAATCAACTGGGCTACGAGTTGTTCCACAGGAATTTGTTGCTGCTTTAGATTAAGGTGGTTTTTCATCGTCAATAATGCTACAAAGGTGTGGGCTAATACGATAGGTGAGTGATGATTGTTAATTTCTCCGCTGTTGATAGCGTTTTGGAAAGCATCATGGACGACATCATGAAGTTTTTTCTCTGCTTTCCGAATATTTTCAGTCTGTTCGTCAGATAGTTCAACAGCTGCATCACGCATCATAGATTCAAAATCAAGATGGGCATTACTCATTTGGCGAATGGCGATTTTAATTAATTTATCTTTCAAAGGTATTGGTTCACTTAATATGGTGGCAGTTGCGTTATGTGCGATGGTCATAACCGCAACAAGACACTCCGTAAATAGTTCCGATTTATTATTGAAGTAGTAATAGACACTAGCCTTCGTAATTCCACATGCTTTCGCAACGGATTCTAATGATACTTTTTCGTATCCGACCTCCATAAATAAAAAAGCACCAGTTCTTAAAATGCTCATTTTCGTAGGTGATTTTTCAACTTTTGGTCTACCTGGTTTACGCTTTGGTATAGAGTTAGGTTGGTTTGTGTTCATAACGATTTTCCCTTCATCAAAAATTCATAAAATAATATGTTGATTTATTTACTAACTAGTATATATAATTAATTAACCGAACGGTATAGTAAATTAATTGGTGAATACGAAATGGAGGAAAATTTCATGATTCAACGTATTGCATCTTGCTTTACAGGCAAGATCAGCAAGTGGGTTACACTAGTAGTATGGATATTAATTGCACTTATCTTAACCTTAACATTACCTAGTGTAGGGGACAAGGAGCAAAATAATGCTGCTAACTTGCCAAGCGATGCACAATCTGTATTAGCAGAACAAGTTATACAAGAGTACTTTCCAAATTCAACAGGCGTACCTGCCTTATTAGTATGGCATCGCGACACTGGATTAACCGAAGAGGACTTCACTATTGTACGTAGCGTATCTGAAGAACTAACAAATAACCCGTTGCCTTCGCAAGAAGAAATTATTCCATTGCATATGGGTATACCTATAGAGGTATTAACATCAGAAGATGGCAGTACACTTATATTACCGATTACATTTACAGGTGAAACGGAAACTGAAGTACTGAAAGAAAATCTTACCCACATAAGAGAGTACATTAATGAACAAGCTGGAGTTAATGTATTTGAAGCTGATTTTACAGATGGCTTATCAGCAAGATTTACTGGCCCAGTCGGTATTTCTGTTGATGCGACAGATCTATTCTTGGATGCAGACATTGTATTGTTAATTGCAACAGTATTACTTGTACTCATTCTATTATTAGTTATTTATCGTTCTCCAATATTGGCGATCATTCCGTTAGTTGGCGTAGGCTTCGCTTATCTTGTAACAAGTCCTATTCTAGGTTGGTTAGCTGGAAATGGTTGGATTACTGTAGATTCACAGGCAATTAGTATTATGACGGTACTACTGTTTGGTGCGGGAACGGATTATTGTCTATTCCTAATTACTCGCTATCGCGATGATTTGCGACATGAGAAAAATCCAAGAACAGCATTAATTCATGCATTCAAAAATGCTTCCGGTGCAATTGCCATGAGTGGTTTTACTGTAGTGATGGCATTACTTGTATTGTTATTTGCCCAGTACGGTTCATCTCACCGTTTCGCCATTCCATTCTCGCTTTCGATCTTAATTATGGGAATTGCAAGTTTAACACTTGTTCCGGCTATATTAGCTATTTTAGGTCGAGCATCATTCTTCCCATTCATCCCTAGAACAGAGGAGATGGAACAAGAAAGAGCAATTAAACGTAATAAACCAGTTAAAAAACCAAAAACTCAACATAAACTTTGGGGTAAGATCGGGACTTTCGTTACTGAAAAACCATGGCTAGTCATCTCTGTTACGATGATTGTATTAATTGTGCTTGCGCTATTCTCAACACAAACGAAATATAAATACGATCTATTATCTTCCTTCCCTGAGGATATGGAATCAAGAGAAGGATTTACCATTGTCGGACAGACGTACACTCCGGGTGAACTTGCACCGATTACAGTCGTTGTGAAAGATAATGATGATGTTAATGGGATAGCTAATAAAGTTGCAACTCATGAATTTGTTAACAATGTTACAGAAGCAGTGGTCAGTGAAGTAGATTCGTCATATAGCTCATTTGAAGTGGTTCTTGATATAGATCCATATTCTACTGAGGCGATGGATTATATTCCTGTATTGGAAGAGCAGTTAACTACCGAGCTAGGTAATACTGATAGCTACTGGATCGCAGGTCAAACGGCAGGACAATATGATACCCAACAAATTAATAATCGAGATAATAGTGTCATAATGCCAATTGTTACCTTATTGATTGTTATCTTGTTGTTAGCGTATCTTCGTTCTATAATTGCAACCATATATCTTGTTGTTACCGTTCTAGTGTCATTCTTAGCAGCACTTGGACTTGGATGGATTATTCTTCACTATGGACTTGGTGTTGATGCGATACAAGCGTCTATTCCGTTATATGCATTCGTATTCTTAATTGCACTTGGAGAAGATTATAATATCTTTATGATCTCAGGTATTTGGAAAAAAGCAAAAACAATGCCGTTGAAACAAGCAGTTAAAGAAGGAGTAGCTGAGACGGGTGAAGTAATATCTTCTGCTGGTCTCATTCTTGGTGGAACATTCTTCGTCCTAACTCAAGTGCCGATTACAATTCTAGTACAGTTCGGAGTCATTACTGCGATTGGTGTATTACTAGATACGTTTATCGTGCGTCCGTTCCTTGTGCCAGCGCTTACGGTTGTGTGTGGGAAGTGGGCATTCTGGCCAAGTAAGCAAACTTCTAAGAAGTAGTTCAAAAAGCGGACTTTGATAACGATGAATGACTTCGAAGTATATTCGGCTTCGAATATGGAGCGAACTTGGGAAGTCCGGTACGCATGTACCAAACACGTACATTTACGTTTCCTCCTTCCACAAGTAACGCTCCATCTTCTTGGTTCTGAAAACCCGCTTTATGAACCTTTATTTTATGAAGTAGTTCAAACAGCGGAATTTGATAATGAAGTGATGCAGAGAGATTAATCGATAACGAATTTGAAACATAACTTCTCATCACTTTAATTATTAATAAAATGTAACATTTTTCCTCCTAAAACCGTTCTATCTAATAGAGAACGGTTTTAGGGGGATTTTTCATGTTATTCAATCGAAAGTAGGTAGTTCAAATTTCGATAGTATTTGATTGTAATTACTCATTTATATAAATACTAGGAAATACATGATGAAATTAATGTTCAAAACCTTAAATGGTGCCTGAATATCAATTAATGTTAATTTCTTCGCTCAATTGAAGGACTTCAGAAACATTATCCCCTGTGTATGACAAGCATTAATTACAGCGTTGAGCCGAAATTAAACCAATAAAAATGATTGAATCAATCATCAAAGATAATATGTTGATTAGAAGAGGAGGATATGTAATTGAAACGAAAACAAGTTGTACATCTGTTTGTCATTGTCATATTACTATTGAGTGGATTAATGGTTACTGAACAAAAAAGTGCATATGCATGTAGTTGTGCTGTAGCTCCGGGGGGCTTTGAAGATGAGTTAGCGAATAGTGATTATGTATTCGATGGTGTCGTTACGAACAAAAAAGAAAAAAGTTCATTGCTAGGAACAATAAGCTCAGCCGATCCAGTTGAATGGACATTTCAAGTGAATGGTTCATGGAAAGGTGAAATTACCGAGGTTGTTACGGTCTATTCTGCATTATCTTCAGCTAGTTGCGGTTATGAATTCAAAGTAGGAAAACGATATGCAGTATTTGCTAATGATATAAACGATCAAATAAAGGTATCCTCATGCAGTAAAACAATGCTTATTGCTGATAACTCTGATATTTTCACCGAGTTAGGATCATACAAATATGAATTTATTGTACCGTCAATAGATGAACTCTCAGGTGATATAGTAAATGATTCAAATTCATCTGTCGAGGACAATTCGAGAATAATCAATGAAAATAAAGAGAATAACGTTACATTAACAACAGTTACTGATCAGCAAGGGTTAACTTATAGTGAAGGAATGACTGAAAAAGATTCTAGTGAAAAATTTAACCAAACAGGTATAATAGCAGTCATTATTATCTTTATTTTATTAATTCTTTTTATTGCTATGCTAATTTATAAGAGAAGAAGGCATTAGTAACACAATTGGAGTGTAACCCAATAGCATGAAAATTTGAAAACTATAATGATTAGGTGATGGAGGTAAGAACAATTGAAGTTGAAGCGAAAACATGTTGTTCATTTGTTTGTAATAATTGTATTACTACTGAGTGGATTACTTGTAAATGAACAAAATAGGGCACTTGCATGTAGCTGTATAGATTCTGGGAGCTATGAAGAGGCTTTAGAAAAGCATGATTGGGTATTTGACGGTGTTGTTACAAATAAGAAAGTAAAAAGTTCACTATTAGGATTACAAAATTCAACTAATCCCATCGAATGGACATTTCAAGTGTATGGTTCTTGGAAAGGTGAAGTGACTGAACTTATTACACTCTCTTCAGCCCAATTATCCGACAGCTGTGGCTATGAATTTAAAGAAGGAAAACGTTATGCAGTATTTGCATATGATGCGGACGGTACAATAGAAGTCTCCTCATGTAGCAATACATCTATTATTGCTGATAACTCGGACATTTTTACAGAATTAGGTCCATATAAATTCGATGTTAATGTCCCACCTACAGTTGAATTCGTAGATGATATAATAATTGATCCTAGTTCACCAGATTCTATCGTAAAACTAACTTCGGAAGAAGAAGTAAAGAAAAATATTCAAGATAGAAAAATGATACTAATGTTTGTATTCGTCTGTATAGGATTGTTATTTATCGTTGGTGCTATCGTGCTTATACTAAGAATTAGCAGGAGATAATGGGTTGTATGAGCTAATGGAGCCTTTGCTTAAGCAATCCAGAGTAGATAACAGTTGAAATATACATTGAAGTAAGTGTATGCTGTTTTATACAATGCTATTTTGCTGATAACAACAAAAAGTTAGCGTATGCTTCCGAAGTGACTTTTTGTTACATAGGAGTAAATCAAGCAGCACAAAAAATTTAGATTATGCTTCCGAAGTGACTTTTTGTTGCATAGGGGTAAATCAAGCAGCACAAAAAGTTTAGGAGGATTTATTATGAATGTACAAATATTACATGCTACTATGACACACACGAAAGAAGATGGACATGTAGGAGCTGTTCACTTTCAAGTTGAAGGGCATCCCAAACCATATGAGATGGCATTACACAAAAGTAGAAAAGCTAAAGAGTGGGGCTATGGATTGTTCTTTTTAGCTGGTTCAGGTGACGAAGACTTATTACTTGAAGTGGAAGATGAAATTGAAGAAAATGATGAATTGTATGAGCAATTAGTCGAAGCGGCTCTAGCAGCATTGGTACAAGAATAACGGTGTAGGCAATGTTACAATAAGAAGCCGTATCAAAGGATTACCTTTTGATACGGCTTCTTATCGTCAAGTCTATAAATATTGTGAATTACTGAAATGCTATGAAGTTATTTCAATTCATTACTTTCTGAATGCTTCAATTTGTATCGACGGAACGCACGTAATAAAAGTATACTTAAAATAATTGCACCTAGAGTGAAAAATACTGCTTCATATTGACTAATAAGTAAAATGAATTCGGGAATACGGTCACCAACAAAATGTCCTAGTGTGAAATAAATCGATGTCCACAATGTTGCAGCTGGAAAAGCAATGAGTGAAAATTTCGAAAATCTCATTTTGTTCATACCCATTACATAAGGCGTTGCATGTCTAACAAAAGGGAAAAACACACTAATTGGAATTGCATATAATCCATATTTATCAATGAGATCATCCGACTTTTGAATAAACTTTCCGAATTGTTGCTTTTTAGAAAACCATTTCCCAAGTCGACTACTTGTAAATCGGCCTAAACTATAGTTGAATGTCATTGCTGAGCTAATACCGAGAGTCACCATTGCAAACGCAATAGTAGAATCCATTACGTCTGCTTCAGAAAGTGCCCCTGCCGTTAATACAACAGCTTCATTTGGAATTGGTAAACCGATTAATCCGAGACAAAGAACTAGAAAAAGTGCGATAGGTCCTATGGTCTCGATAATCTCTAATAGTAAATCATAACCCACATTCATTCTCCTTGATTCAAAATCAATATCAGTTAATTGTATCATAACCATCATCCAAAAAGCTTAATCTAACATTAAATTTCGCGACGAAAGGGAGTATGTTGCTTTGAAACCGTCTAGCCTAAAAGTAGTCCTTGCACTATATCTCACAACTTTTCTAGCTGCAATTGAAGGTACGATCGTTTCTACTGCAATGCCAATTATAATGGATAATTTAGAAGGAGCTGAATGGTATAGTTGGGTCAATACGATCTATTTGTTAGCAATGGTCGTTGCGACGCCGCTCTATGGTAAACTCTCTGATATTTATGGACGTAAGTTATTAATTAGTATTGGAATCATTATCTTTATTATCGGTTCGGCCCTTTCAGGAATTGCTTGGAATATGCCCAGTCTAATCGTGTTTCGTGCGATCCAAGGCTTAGGCGGAGCAAGTCTTATAACTTTACCAATGGTTATTATTACGGACCTGTTTCAAGATCAACAACGTTACAAGATTCAAGGTTGGCTCTCTAGCATATGGGGAGTAGCGGGTATACTTGGTCCATTAACGGGTGGTTTATTAGTTGATTATGTATCGTGGCGTTCTATCTTCTACTTGAACGTACCTTTTGCTTTCATTGCACTTGTACTGATCTATAAGTTTTTGCCTAATCAATATACAAAAACAGCACGTGGCATTGATACTAAAGGAATCACAACGTTCTCTGTCGGTATCTTATTGTTACTCTTTGGATTAAACGGATTTGTTGAAAATGATGACATTACTGTAAAAGGGATATATGCACTGTTGATGGTTATAGCATTAATTTGTCTTTATGCTTTTGTCAGAGTAGAGAAGCAAGCGAATGATCCTTTCATTCCTTTAGAGATTTTCACGAATAAAATGTTCAGATTTACACTAATCTCAGGCTTTGTTTTATCCGCAATTACAGTAGCTATTATCTTCTATATTCCTTTGTGGATGCAGCATGTAAAAGGATTCTCTGCGACGGGCTCAGGTTTAGTTATGATCCCATTGTCCATTACATGGCCATTAGGTTCGATTCTTGCTGGTCAATTTGCATATCGCTATGGTATGAGAACAATGGGAATGATCGGTTCAATATTTTTAATTATAGGTAGTGGAGCAATGGCGACGATTACAGTGGATACATCACCTATCTTTATTATGATCTATATATTAATTTCCGGAATGTCCTTCGGTATTCTACTATCTTCGTTCTCGTTCCTTGCATCAGCCGTTGCAAGTGAAAAGGTGAGGGGAGCTGGGTTATCAGCAGTGCAGCTATTCCGTTCACTTGGACAAGCTGTAGGACTAGTGCTATTTGGAATGTTGCTCTATAGTCAGACGAAGTCACCACAATATGTAAGTTTACTAGAAATAAGCTTACGTCAAATTTTTGGTGCAATTGCGATCATTTCTCTGTTATTGGTAATCTATATTACATGGGTGCTACGTAACAAACAATTATTAGCATCTTATAATTTTGCAGGAGAATCAAAATCAGCTAAAGTTAAGCAGGTAGCTCAAGTATCGGCAGATAGAAGTTGAGCGGGATAGTTTGATATGTTAATCTGATAGATAACAGTAATAGCGGAAGTTCAAAACATCCACTTGTGATCACGATGTAACACATAGTAGCATAGTCGACGGCGAATATGGAGCGAACTTGGGAAGTCCGGTACGCGTGTACCAATAACGTACACTTGCGTTTCCTCCTTCCTCAAGTAGCGCTCCATATTCTTGATGCTGACAAGCGAATGTTTTGAACTTTTAATGTAAGAGGAAGTTCAAAACATCCACTTGTGATCACGATGTAACACATAGTAGCATAGTCGACGGCGAATATGGAGTGAACTTACACACATTAGAGATAGAATAGGAGAATGTAACTTGAAATTCAGACCTTGTATTGATTTGCATGATGGAAAAGTGAAACAAATCGTGGGAGAAACGTTAAATAATCAACTTGTTGAAAATTTTGTATCCGAATATTCCTCAAGCTACTATGCCAAGTTATTTCAGAAGGATCAGTTAAGCGGGGGACATGTTATTATGCTCGGGCCTAATAATGAAGCTGCAGCTAAAGAAGCTTTAAGTGCTTATCCTGGCGGCTTACAAGTTGGTGGAGGAATTACTGCAAGTAATGCTTTACAATACTTGGAGGCTGGAGCTTCGCATATTATCGTCACTTCCTATATTTTTAAAGATGGTGCTTTGAATTGGGATCACTTACATGCGATCGTTGAGGCAGTAGGAAAAGAGCGATTAGTCATCGACTTGAGTTGTAAATCTAAAGATGGCAAGTGGTACGTTGTTACGAATCAGTGGCAGCAATTCAGTGACTTTGAAGTGAATCAACAAAATATTACTGAGCTTGAGAAGTACTGTGATGAATTTTTAGTTCATGCGGTTGATGTGGAAGGGAAACAGTCAGGTATTCAACAAAGTCTTGTTCGTGATCTTGCCCTGTGGACGACAATTCCAACTACTTATGCTGGTGGAGCAAGGTCATTAGAAGATATCCGGTTATTTGAGCAACTCTGTCAGTCCAAGTTAGATTTGACGATTGGTAGTGCATTATCAATCTTTGGAGGCGCATTGCCATATGAATCGGCACTAGAAGCATTTAAATAATTTTGAAATCCAATTAAGTAGTATTGGCAATTAAAATATAGGAAGCAATGAATGTCATTTCAGCAATATGAATATGACTGTCATTGCTTTTTTTGTTGACATTTTTAATCGTAATGATTACTATTATTTTAAACGTAAGTATTACGATTAAGAAAAGAGGATGTTTGTGGGCAAATTACCTGTTACCGTATTGAGTGGTTATCTTGGTTCTGGGAAGACGACGATATTGAATTATGTGTTAAATAATCGTGATGGTTTAAGAGTTGCTGTTATAGTCAATGATCTGAGTGAAGTGAACATAGATGCAACATTAATTCGTGAAGGTGGAGGATTATCTCGCACCGAGGAAACTCTAGTTGAAATGTCTAATGGATGCATATGCTGTACATTAAGGGAAGATTTGCTTCGTGAAGTTGAATTACTGGCAAGAGAAGATAGGTTTGATTATATACTGATTGAATCAACTGGTGTGGGTGAGCCAGTGCCAGTAGCACAAACTTTCTGTTATATTGATGATGAACTTGGAATTGATCTAACAAAGCTATGTACTTTAGATACGATGGTAACAGTTGTTGATGCATTTCGATTCTGGAAAGATTTATCTTCGGGTGAGTCATTGCTAGATCGCAAGCAAGCGGTTGATGAGACAGATCATAGAGAAATAGCAGATTTATTAATTGACCAGATAGAGTGTTGCGATGTTTTAGTTCTAAATAAATGTGATCTTGTATCGAAAGATCATTTAGAGAAACTAAAGCATATGTTACATCATCTTCAGCCTAAAGCTAAAATCATAGAATCGATTTTTGGTGAAATAGATACAAATGAAATATTGAATACGGGTCTATTTAACTTCGATGAAGCTAGCCAGTCTACGACTTGGCAGTTTGAACTTGCTAACGAACATCATACGCCTGAAACTGAAGAATATGGAATAAGTTCGTTCGTATATACTCGTTCAAAACCTTTTCATCCAGAACGACTAATGTATTGGATGGAATGTTGGCGAGAAGAGATTGTGAGGGCAAAAGGTATTATATGGTTAGCGTCAAGAAATGATATGGCACAAAGTATTAGTCAAGCTGGACCATCTATTTCTTTCGGAGGCGCGGGAAAGTGGCTTGCCGCACTTTCTGAACAAGAGAGACAAGAGATATATAAAGAAGAACCTGAGCTCCTTAAACAGTGGATAGAACCTTACGGAGATCGTGTAAATAATATTGTGTTTATTGGATTATCGCTCGATGTAGCGAGTATTACGAATGAACTTGATGAATGTTTACTTACTGCTGAAGAGATGATGCAAGATTGGGATATGTGGATAGATAACTTTCCGGCTGAAGTTGTACATGGATAAGATGCGATTATAGTAGCATGTTTGTCTTTATTTATAGTAATAAATCTAAGTGATATTCAATAGTTATTTTAATGAGTTTATAGCGAACATGATTGACAATATCAATGATTTGCTACAACATAATAATATATATTTATTAGGAAGTGTACATAATAAGCGATATTTAGAAAAATTGTCTTGAATTACATAAAGGAGATCACAACATTATGCTTAGTGCTTTAATAGGAAGTTTCATATCTGCAATGGCGACGGTACTAGGTGCAGTGCCATTATTATTCGTCAAAAAATTATCTGAAAAGTGGAAAGATATATTAATTGCATTTACAGCTGGGATTATGGTTTCAGCAACTACTTTTGGTCTAATTCCACAAGCGTTACAAGAATCGAATTTGCTCGTTATAACAATAGGTTTACTTTTCGGTATCGTGGTTCTTGATTTATTAGAGAAAAATATACCGCATATTGACGTCGAGCGAGGAAAAAGTGTTAAATCGTTTGATTCAAAATCCTTGCTTATCATTATAGCGTTAATGTTACACAATATTCCAGAAGGATTAAGTACAGGCTTTAGTTATGCTAGTTTGAACGAAGGTCTTGGACCGTTGATCGCCATTGCTATCGGAGCACAAAATATTCCAGAAGGATTAATACTGGGAGTCTTCTTGATGCGATCGAATGTTAGCAAGTGGAAAACTTTAGGGATTGTAACAATTACCGGACTAGTTGAAGTAGTGTCTGCTATTATTGGTTATTTCACAGCAACGTACATTGAATGGTTAATTGGTTTTGGGTTATCATTTGCAGCGGGCGCCATGTTATTTATCGTGTATAAAGAATTAATACCCGAAACACATGGTCATGGATATGAAAGACCAGCTACATATTCATTTATTATTGGACTTCTTGTTATGATTTATCTTAGTTATTTTGTAGGTTAATAAAGATTAAAACTACAATACCGATGTTCATTATAAGCATCTTATCCAAGAAAGGCGCAAAAAAGCCTATCAGATAAGATGCTTTTTTGTGTGTAATTAATGTAATACGTAATTATAGTTATGTAAACTAAATTCATTTGAAAACATATTGGTAGAAGAGTAAAAACAGAAATCCGAAAAAAAATCAACAAAAAAACATCCCTTTACGGGAATATTCCATTCGAAGTATATTATTCTGAAGAGGAAAGTTATCCTTGTTAAAGGGGATGATGTAATATCAGACCAGCAAAGGTGGCATCATAGTATGAATAGGGCTGGAATGGACATAACAACTTTGAGTACTTTAAATCATCGTATCTATAGGCTACGTACTGAGCCTTTCAGAGCTATAGATTTATGGCTGCAGTCATTCCAGCACATTATGGAAGATCACTTGGATAATTACTTGGTTGAACTGCAAACAAGAAAGAATAATCAATTAGTTGAATTTGCATTAGAGTGAAAACTTGATTTTAACCAGGGAAGTATTTCATGTGAGGAGTGTTCAAATAATGATAAACAAAATTGGCCAAGTAATGTTGTATGTAAATAACCAAGAGGCATCAAGAGATTTTTGGACAGAAAAGTTAGGTTTTGAGGTTATCGCGGATGTAACTAATGGACCGATGAGATGGATTGAAATCGCTCCTAAAGGTGCAGCAACGAGCATTGTTCTGCATAGCAAAGATTTTGTTGCACAAATGAATCCCGAAATGAATCTTGGTACTCCATCTATCATGTATTTCACAGATCATTTCGAAGAGTTGTATAGTGATTTGAAGAACAAAAACATTAAAGTTGGAGACGTTATGGCACTTCCATCAGGCAGAGTTTTTAATTTTGCAGATAACGAAGATAATTACTTCGCTATATCGGAAAAGAAGTAGATAATGTGTATCACATCATAAAAAAATAAGAGGAGCGACTTTAGTGTTACTGAAGTCGCTCCTCTTACATTTCTTATTGTGTAGCCGTCTCATATGGTAAATTCAACACAGACACATCTAAAAACACTTGAATGGCTAGTGCACAGGCACCTAACACACATGATTTTCTGCCGATTCTAGAAATGGATAATTCATTGCAATGACTGATTTTAGAATGTAAATTATTTTGAATGGCTTTGGTTGCATCAGGGTATAGCTGTAATAACTCGCTATCAATAACAATAACTTCTGGATTATAGATGTTAATCATATTATTCAATCCGATGGATACATAGAGGATAAATTGCTGCATTATTTTCATTACTTGCTCATCATCATCTGCAATCCATTGGGCGACTTGTTCATAAGTAACTGTAGAAACTTCTTTGATCTCTGCAAGTCGATCGAAAATAATTAGATCGGAAGCATAACGTTCAAAGCAACCATGATTTCCACATGCACATTCGTTACCATCTGGAACAATAATCATATGACCGATTTCACCTGCAAACCCATTATGGCCTCTAACGAATTTGTTATTCATAATCATGCCAAGACCTATACCAGAGTAGAACGTTGCAGACAATAAATTTTCAGTATCGTGATGTGTAAAAATTCGTTCGGCAAAAGCACTTAAATTCGCATTGTTCTCAATATGAAGGGTTAAATTGATTAATTTTTCCAAATCACGTTTAAGCCCAACATCATTCCATCCGAATTGAGGGACGAAGTGGACAATCTCCTCATTGCTTACAAGACCGTGCACAGCAATACATACGCCAACAATGCCATATCGAGAATCATCATATTGTTTTGCGTAGCGATTAATATTGTTAGCAAGTAGTACTACTATTTCATTATAATTGTTCGTTTGTAATGCGATTTCTTCATGTGCAATGATCGTACCTAATAAGTTCGTAAGCGTATAAGTAATATGTTGATAATCTAGATCAATTCCAAGTGCGAAGCCAGCTTCTGCATTGAGTGAAAGCATAATTGGTTTGCGCCCAACGGCATTATGCTCTAGATGAGTTTCAATGACTAATCCTTCATCCAACAAATCAGCAACTTGTACAGAGATGGTTGCTCTAGTCAATTCGACTTCTTTGGCAAGATCTGCTCGAGAGATCATTCCTTTATTAACGATTTCTTTAATAATTAAAGAACGATTTATTTTTTTAATATATGAAGCATCGCCAGTAATCATGAAAAGCCCCCTAATTGTTTTACATCTTTCCGTACAAGTGTATAGTTATCAATCATTATACAGTTGAAACATTCATTTGACAAAAAGAAATAGAATTGATAAATTGATTATATAATTAATTAGGTTACTAAACAAACTAATTATCTTCACCTCTGCATTATATATTAATTTACTTAAGGAGGATACAAAAATGGAGAAATTTATGAACGATTATTTTATGTTATCGAGCGAAACAGCTAAACAATTGTATGATGACGCAGCAAAAAATGCTCCGATCTTCGACTTTCATTGTCATCTCGATCCTGAGCAGGTATGGGAAAATAAATCATATAGCAATATGACTGAGATATGGCTAGCAGGTGATCATTACAAATGGCGTGCGATGCGTATGCATGGTATCGCTGAAAGATATATTACTGGTGATGCTTCCGATTGGGAAAAATTCCAAGCATGGGCTGAGACAGTACCTTATTTGTTAGGAAACCCGTTGTATCATTGGACTCATTTAGAATTAAAAAAATATTTTGACATTGACTTGTTGCTAAGTCCTGAAACAGCAGAGCGAATTTGGAATGACTGTAATACAAAACTTCAACAAGATGATTATCGCGCAAGATCATTTATTGAAAAATCTAATGTGAAGTTTATTGGGACGACAGATGACCCATTATCAGATCTCAAGTATCATAAATTGCTTGCTGCAGATGCTTCATTTGATACGATTATTGCTCCAACATTCAGACCCGATGGCGCACTAAATATTGATGCTCCTACTTTCTCTGCATGGGTTGAGCAACTAGAGCAACTGACAGGCGATGCTATTACTTCCTTAAAAGATTTTGTGAATGCCTTAAAAGAACGTGTGAATTATTTCCATAAACATGGTGGGAGAGCATCCGACCACGATATGCCATTCTTAATTTATCGTGCTGTCGATGAAACAGAAGCTGAAGCTATTTTCCTGAAAAGATTGCAGGGGTCATCTTTAGATGAACAAGAAATTATCGCATATCGTGCATACTTGATTACTGAGCTAGGCAAGATGTACGCAGAGAAGCAATGGGTAATGCAACTTCATATGGGCGCTATTCGCAATAATAATACTAAATTATTCCGTCAAATTGGTAAGGATGCTGGATTCGATTCTGTAGGAGAAAGCAATTTTGCTGAAGGAGTTTCCAAATTACTGGACGGCTTAGAACTTCAAGATGCATTACCTAGAACGATGCTATATAACTTAAATCCCAAAGATAATGCCGTTCTTACAGGAATGTTAGGTAATTTCTACGAGGAAGGTGTACCAGGAAAGATTCAATTTGGCTCAGGTTGGTGGTTTAACGATCACATAGACGGCATGGAGAAACAAATGCGAGATCTAGCGAATGTTGGTCTACTAGCTCATTTTGTAGGAATGTTAACCGATTCTCGTAGCTTCCTATCATATACCAGACATGAGTATTTCCGCAGAATTTTGTGTAATATGATCGGACAATGGGTAGAGAGCGGATTAATCCCTAACAATACTGACTTTAACAATAAAATGGTAGCTAATATTTGTTATGGTAATGCTCATCGATATTTCCTAGACAGATGAATCTGAAACACGAATAGAATCAATTTTGAATCGATTTGAAGTTTGAATCCAAACGCAGCAAGAATTGAAAGTAATAACTTTAAGGAGTGAACAATAATGTCAAAACAACAAATTGGTGTAATTGGATTAGCAGTAATGGGAAAAAATTTAGCTTTAAATATTGAGAGTAGAGGATATACCGTTGCTGTCTTCAATCGTTCATACGATAAAACAGAACAATTTTTACAAGAAGAAGCAAAAGGCAAACAATTTATCGGCGCAAAAACGATGGAAGAGTTTGTTGCATCATTAGAATCACCTCGTAAAATTCTATTGATGGTGCAAGCTGGTAAAGCGACTGATGCTACAATTGATGCATTGAAACCATTACTTGATAAAGGTGATATTATTATCGATGGCGGTAATACTTATTTCCAAGATACCATTAGACGTAATGCTGAATTGCAAGAACTTGGTTTCAACTTTATCGGTACAGGCGTTTCTGGTGGTGAAGAAGGGGCATTGAAAGGACCTTCTATTATGCCAGGAGGCAAAGAGGAAGCATATGAATTGGTACGTCCAATACTAGAAGCAATTTCCGCTAAAGTTGGTTCTGATGCTTGTTGTACGTATATCGGACCTAATGGTGCTGGTCATTATGTGAAGATGGTGCATAACGGAATCGAGTATGGCGATATGCAGCTTATTTCTGAAGCCTATTACATTCTGAAAAACGTGCTAAACTTGAATGCTGATGAGCTTGCAGAAGTATTCCAAGAATGGAATAAAGGAGAACTAGATAGCTATCTTATTGAGATTACAGCTGATATTTTCCGCAAAAAAGATGAAGAAACTGGTCAACCGTTAGTCGATGTTATTCTTGATAAAGCTGGACAAAAAGGAACAGGTAAATGGACAAGTCAAAATGCGCTTGATCTAGGAGTCCCGCTTCCGATTATTACAGAGTCCGTATTTGCTCGTTACATCTCAGCACTTAAAGATGAGCGTATTGTAGCTAGTCAAAAACTTACTGGCCCAGCAACCACTCCATTTGACGGAGATCGCAATGCTTTGATTGAACAAGTTCGTAAAGCACTATTCTTAAGTAAAATTTGTTCATATGCACAAGGTTTCGCTCAAATGCGCACAGCGTCTGAAGAATATGATTGGAATCTTCGTTACGGGGATATTGCAATGATTTTCCGCGGTGGATGTATTATCCGTGCACAATTCTTGCAACAAATTAAAGATGCGTATGATGTTGAGCCAGAACTAGCAAACTTACTACTTGATCCATATTTCAATAATATTGCAGCGAATTATCAATCAGCTTTGCGTGATGTTGTTTCTATTGCGATTCAAAAAGGTATTCCTGTACCTGGATTCGCTAGTGCGATCAACTACTATGATAGTTACCGTGCTGAGACATTACCAGCTAACTTAATTCAAGCACAACGTGATTACTTTGGCGCTCATACGTATGAACGTACAGATAAAGCAGGTACTTTCCACACTCAATGGATGGTATAGAAATTTTATAGAAATGTCATTGAATTAATAATTGATTTTATAGTGGAAATAGTTCAGCCAGATATTACTGGTTGAACTATTTTTTTTTGGTTTTATACTATCAGTAGCAAGGGTAATGACTTTTACATTGTCGATAAGCCTCGATAATCAGTTTGATAATTTCTGATGTTATCGCTCCTGTTTCAAAAATATTCTATCTATATTCTTTTAAAGTATGTTTAATAATATATCAACATTTTACTATTTATCGCAACAATGTGCGAGAGAAATAAAGCGTTTTCTATTATACTGAAATTGTTCAGTACAATGGAATGTTAGTTCTTATTAACAGGCACTTTCCAAACTCAATGGGTGATATAGAAAATAAATAAAGAGATCACTTGGATAGAAAAGAGAGAAACCTCAAATTGTAACAAACATACATCGTTAATTGGTTAATATAGTAAACTAATTAATTGTGGTGTGTGATTGCTACATCAACATGGGGGAATAAAAATGAGTAAAGTGGAATTGAATCAAGTTACTAATAAGAAGATGACAACAGAAGGTATGCGTAAGTTTGGTATCAGAGATAAAATCGGTTATCTGCTTGGTGATTTCGGTAACGACTTTTTCTTTATTTTAGTTAGCTCCTTCTTAATGGTTTATTACACAGATGTTTTCGGTATAAGTGCAACAACGGTGGGAACACTGTTTCTAATTGCAAGATTATGGGATGCAGTTGCTGATGTCACATGGGGAAGATTCATTGATACTCGAAAACCAAGTAAGCATGGGAAATTCAAACCGTGGATCTTACGCATGTCCTTTCCATTAGTCATTACAGGAGTTTTAATGTTTGTTCATATCCCAGGCATGACAGATGGTTTCTACTTGGCATATGCATTTGTCACTTATATTGTATGGGGGACTCTGTATAGTACGGTCAATATCCCTTATGGTTCTATGGCATCTGTTATTACTAGTGATCCAGTAGAACGAACTGCACTTTCAACATTCCGTACTTTAGGAGCGACACTTGCTGGATTAATTATTAATGTCATTGGACCTTTAATCATTTTCGTAGACAATCAAGCCGTTGCAAGTCGTTTTACTTTAGCTGCCGTTCTATTTGCAATACTATCACTTGCATGTTATTTCTCATGTTACAAACTATCTACTGAACGTGTTGTAAGCGTTGACAAAAAGGATAGTCAGGTTAATCTACTCACTACCCTTAAAGGGCTAACTTACAACAAACCTTTACTTTGGATATTGCTAGCATCTCTATCATTTATGGTATGTTCTATGTTAATGGGTGCAGTTAACGTCTACTTGTTCAAAGATTATTTTGAGAGCACTACTGCTTTAAGTCTTGTGGGACTCATTCAAACGGTTACCATATTTGTTGCAATGCCAATGGTGAAAAAATTAGTAGCCAGATTTGGGAAAAAAGAAATTTCTGCTGCTGGATTATTGCTTTCCGCTGCTATGTATTTGTTATTATTTATGATGCCTAATCTTGGGTTGACGATGTTCATTGTCATTATGACGGTAGGAGTATTTGGTTATTCGTTCTTCAATCTTGTAATCTGGGCATTTGTAACAGATGTCATTGATTATCACGAATATATTACTGGTTTACGTGAAGACGGTACTGTCTATTCGATCTATTCCTTTGCTAGAAAGGTTGGTCAAGCCATTGCAGGGGGTGTAGGTGGATACGCCATTGGTGCTGTTGGGTATAACTCCAAGATAGCTCTTCAAAGTGAAGAAACATTACAAGGGATTCATACGTTAGCTACATTAGTACCAACTATTATATTTTCAATCGTAGCCATTATATTAATTTTTTTATATCCTTTAAATAAGGCACGTACACTTCAATTAACTGCAGATTTGAAACAAGCAAGAAAAACAACAGAGTAATGAGATAGAGCCATCTCAGAGGATTTTGATACTCTTGAGATGGCTCTACTGATTTATATAAAGGTTCACAAACTAAGAGGACATATTCCACCAACGACTACCTGGATGTTGCTTTATGATTGTTGTCTACTATTTATAAACTACTTTCCTATTGACGATATTGGTGCGGTGTAACAGCATAGTACTGTTTAAACACTTTAATAAAGTAATTCACATCATTAAAACCAACCATATGTGAAATGTCAGTAATCGATAGATTTTCATTCTTTAACAGGTGAATAGCTTCCTTCAACCTTATTTGGTGAATATATTTTGGAAAAGCCAGACCTGTTTCCTTCTTAAATGATCTAGATAATTCAAATCTGTTAACTCCAATTTCATGAGCTACTTTTTCAAGTGTTATTTCCTCAGCAATATGCCATCTTATGAACTCTAATGCCTTTCGAATATATGGTGAATAGGCGATAAGGGATAATTGTTGTACTAATTTACAATATTCTAAGCACATATTGTCTTGAAGTAATTCGAGTTGCTTAATGCTGGTTGTCTTTTCAATTTGAATAGCAAATTTTTCGGAAATGCTATCGATATATATTGGATGAACTCCACCGTTTTCGACTGCTTTTCGAAGCAGAGTATTTCTCACAAAGCTTAGATTTTTTCTTGATCGAAGTGGATCATTAGGAAATCGATCAGGCACTGGATATTTGGGAAATTCGTCTTTATTTAATAATTGCTCTAATAATGATAAATTACCCTGCTGGACAGCACTCATCAATTTGTTTTCGGAACGATAACGCTCTTCAACGATATGTTTTTTCTCGATGTTTTCAAGTGGAGCTGATATTGAATGATGTGATGTGATATAGTTTTTGCTCTCGATCGTTACATGTGACTTAGAAGATAGTGATGAATGCTGGAACATGTATAGTATGAACTCGATAATATGATTAAGTTTTTCCTTGCTTATTAAGGGTAAAGACAAATAATATTGCTGAACGAGTGGTAATAACGAAAGAGACCACTGATGCTGGAACAGTATATCTTGAACTTGAATCATTGAAGGATCTGTTTGTAGAAAAGGGCCAACGATTATCGTACCTACTTCGTGATCATTAAGTTGCAGGATAACTGTAATATATAACAAATGCTGAGTGGTAGTGTGTACATGAATATGATGTTCATTTTTATCCATTTGAAAAAGTATATTAGACCGAACAGCTTCGAATAGATGCTGCAGTGGTTCGGGAATATACATAGGTCCGTAAGCAAATGTCATATTATGAGATGCATCCATATAGATCGTTTCCATTCCGGAAAATGTATAAGTAAATTTAAGTATTTGGGTTAATTGTTGTTCTTGTTCGTAATTCATTGGTAACAATCCTTTATTAGTATTTTTGAAATACATCAATATTTTACTATTTTACGCAAAAATATGCGAGTATAATAAAGCGTTTTCTTTTATGCTGAACTTATTCGGAAAATAAAAGTTAGCTTACGCTTTCGAAGTGCTTTTTATTTTGAAGTTATTCTTGTTGCAGTTTCAATAAAAATAAAAAGTTATAGGAGAGATGGAGTTGTATAATGACAAGCTACACATATCTGGATTCTCGGATGAAATCTCATCTGACTTTGAAACTCAATTGCAAGCTCTTAGCAAGCTTGATATGAATTTTTTATCATTACGTGGTATTGATGGACGAAATATTGGTGATTACTCGCTTGAAGAGATTGAAGAAAAAGTGTTACCGCTATTAAAGGAATATCAAATCACTGTATCTTCAATAGGGTCACCTATTGGGAAAATTTTTATAACTGATGATTTAGGGTTTTTGAAACAACTAAATTTATTAGATCGTTTATGTCAAATTGCGAATTTGCTAAAGTGTAAATACATTCGTATTTTCAGCTTTTACATTCCTAAAGGTGACGAAGTAGATCAATACCATAATAGAGTTATCTCGCAAATAATCCAGTTTACGGAAATCGCTGCTAAGTATAATGTAATCTTACTTCATGAGAATGAAAAAGATATTTTTGGTGATATCGCTCGACGTTGCAACGAGATGTTAGAGGGTGTTCGTTCACCTTATTTCAAAGCAATATTTGATTTTGCGAACTTTGTGCAATGTGGCGAAGATACATGGGAATGTTATCAGTTATTAAAACCACATATTGAATACATTCATATTAAAGACGCAGTTTCAACAAGTCAACAGAACGTCGTATGTGGTACTGGGGAAGGGAAGATAAAAACTATTTTAGCTGATCTAATTGATAAAGGCTATGAAGGCTTCCTAACGTTAGAGCCGCATCTTGTATTATTCGATTCGTTAAAAGACTTAGAGCTAGAAGCTGCTGAACATATCATTAAAGAAGACAAAGGTTTAACTGGGGAAGAAGCTTACGCATTACAATTCCATGCTTTAGTTGAATTATTACAATCCATTGAGAGAGAGGCTGTATAATATGACAAATGTAAGAATGGGAATTATCGGTGTCGGTGCACAAGGTGCAGCGTATGTACAATTTATTACTGAAGGCAAAGTGAAAAACATGGTAGTAGGTGCAATAAGTGATGCTGACCCTGCGAGAAAACAATGGGCTGCTGAAAACTACCCAGATGTTCCATTTTTCGATAATTATATCGATATGCTTGATAGCGGAACGGTTGATGCTGTCGTTACATGTGTACCTCATTTCCTACATCCTGAGATTGGAATTGCTGCACTACAACGTGATATCCATGCATTACTTGAGAAACCAGCAGGTGTATATACGAAGCAAGTAAGAGAATTGAATGAATATGCCAAATCGAAACCAGAAGTTGCATTTGGAATTATGTTCAACCAACGTACTAATCCCTTATATCAAAAATTGAAACAGCTAATTGATGATGGTGAAATTGGGGATATCCGTCGTACGAACTGGATGATCACAACTTGGTGGAGACCGCAAGGTTATTACGATCAAAGTGCATGGAGAGCAACGTGGAAAGGTGAAGGTGGTGGAGTACTTGTGAATCAAGCACCACATCAACTTGATCTACTTCAATGGATTGCTGGTATGCCATCGAAAGTATATTCTAATGTGAAATATGGTTACCAGCGTAACATATCCGTAGAAGATGAAGTTACCGTAATGATGGAGTATGCTAATGGTGCAACTGGTGTATTCGTAACATGTACGCATGATATTGTCGGAACCGATCGATTCGAAATTTTAGGTGACAAAGGTAAAATTATCGTTGATGACAGTAAGAAAATTACGATTAAACGTCTAACCAAACCAGAGCGCGAGATGAGTGATACGATGAGTATGGCTGACGTGATGAACATCTTTATGGGTGGGAAGTCAGACGATATCTATTCAGAGGAAGTTATTGAATTTGAAAGTGTATGGGGAGCGCAACATATCGCCGTATTCGAGAATTTCGCAGCACATATTGTTGAAGGTGCACCACTGTTAGCTCCTGGTAGCGACGGTATTCATGGTGTGGCATTAGCTAATGCGATTCATCTGTCTAGTTGGTTGAATAAAGAAATAGAGTTACCAATTGATGAAGAGTTGTATTTGACAGAGTTGAATAAGAAGATCGCATCTGAACAATAAATAGAATGGAGTGAATATGTGATGACGAAACAATCAAAGATCGGTGTGCAAATGTTTAATTTGAAACAAAAAGTTGCAGAGTTAGGTGTATATGCGACATTTGAGAAGTTACATGAATTAGGATTCAAATCCGTTGAAGTGTCACAAATTGCGATGACTTCAGAAAATGTAGCGCAATTGAAAAAAGCTAGTGAAGATTTTGGTATTCAAATCGCTTCAGTATCTGCCCCATTGAATAAAGGTGCCAACGATCCTGGTGAGTCATTAGATACTCATTTCGAAAAAATAGTCGAAGATTGTAAGCAATTAGATTGTAAATATATTCGAATTGGGATGATGCCCCTTGCGATTATGGGTCATAAAGATCAAGTGATGCAATATATCGCAGAAGCAGAAGCTATGGCTAATCGTCTAGCGGAGCACGGATTGGAATTATATTATCATAATCATCATGTTGAGTTTGAAAAATATGATGGTGAGTATCTAATTGATATGATGCGAAATCATACAACTAAGCTAGGGTTTGAACTCGATGTTCATTGGATTCAGCGTGGTGGAGAAAATCCAGTTGCAGTCATTAATCGCTTCAAAGGTCGCATCGGCTTACTGCATTTGAAAGATTATCGTATCGGAAGATTAGAAGTAGGAGAAGATGATCTGAAGGATATGTCCAAATTTATGCAAAAGTTCACTAATATTATTCAGTTTGCTGAATTGGGTCAAGGATCATTGGATATACCAGCAATAATCGACGCTGGTTTAGAAAGTGGTGTTAAACACTTCTTCATTGAACAAGATGATACGAATGGTAGAGATCCATTTGATTGTCTTCAAGATTCTAAACAATATTTAGTTAGTCAAGGTTATGGTGATTGGATTTAATAGGTAATTAAGCTGAAAAAGTATGTGAGAGCTGACAAACTAGCGCTCACATACTTTTATGCTATTCAGCTAGTAAAAAAAAATCAAAACACTTAATTATCGCGTTGACGTAGATGGAGTCAAATGATATCATCTAATTAATTAGTTTAGTAAACTAATTAATAGAGGGAGTCATTATTTACTTTCTCACATGAAATCTACGTATTTGGTAAAATTATATACAAAATATACGAAATTGGAGTGATATGTTGATGGGTATTCTTCAAGAGCTTGTTAAAAATATTCCTGTGCCAAAAATGGCAAAAGTAAAGGTTACTTTTGATAATAGTCATATTGATAATTTGAGTGAACAATTGTTAGAGAGATTAGATCGTGCTGAAATTGTTGATCAGATTAAACCTGGCATGGAAATCGCCATTGCCGTTGGTAGCCGAGGTCTCGATCGTCTTGTAGAGTTAACGAAATGCACGGTGCAATTTCTACAAGATCAAGGAGCAAAACCATTCATCGTACCTAGTATGGGAAGTCATGGGGGAGCTACGGCTGAAGGTCAACGCGAAGTTCTTGCTCATCTAGGCGTAACAGAAGAATCTGTTGGTTGTGAGATCCGTTCTTCGATGGAAGTTGTGAAGTTAGGCGAACTGCCTAATGGTCTTCCAGTCTATGTAGATCAATATGCTGCTAGTGCAGACGGAATTGTAGTTATAAATCGTATCAAACCACATACTGCTTTTCGTGGTCCAGTTGAGAGTGGCATTATGAAAATGATTAGTATTGGACTTGGAAAGCAAAAAGGTGCAGAAGCTTGTCACCAACTTGGTTTCAAGTATATGGCTGAAAATGTACCAGCTATGGCGAAAATGATTATGGCAGAGAAACCAATATTGTTCGGTGTTGCGACTGTAGAAAATGCGTTTGATAAAGTGGCGGTCGTTGAGACGTTAACACCTTCTGAAATTATCGAAAAAGAAGCTAGCTTGCAAGAAAAAGCAAAAGCTCTGTTACCAAAATTATTTTTCGAACAATTAGAAGTGCTTGTGATTGATCAGATTGGTAAAAACATCAGTGGAGATGGTATGGACCCTAATATAACGGGACGCTATCCTACTCCTTATGCTCATGGAGGTCCAGACGTTAACAAAATGGTTGTACTTGATCTCACACATGAGACAGAAGGTAATGCGAACGGCGTAGGTACGGCAGACTTCACAACACAACGTCTAGTAGACAAGATGAACCTTGAAGTAACGTATGCGAATGGACTTACTTCTACTGTAGTTGCACCTACTAAAATTGCTACGACTTTAGCTAATGATAAAGAAACAATACAAGCTGCTATTAAGACAAGTAATATTCTAGATTTTACAAAAGTGAAAATGGTTCGCATCAAAAATACATTAGTGTTAAGTGAGATTGAAGTATCAGAAGCACTAATTGACTACGTAAATCAGCATCCACAGATGGAAGTTGTATCGCCATTGTTTGACTTACCTTTCGATGATAACGGGAATTTGTGGTAGAAACTATAGCAATCAAGATTCAAAAAGCGGGCTTTCGCAAGCCAAGAAGATACCATTACAACTAGGGGAGAGATTATAATGAGTAAATTATTTGACTTAACAGGTAAAACAGCAGTAGCTATTGGTGGTAATAGTGTGCTAGGTTCGTCAATTGCTCACGGATTAGCCGAGCATGGAGCTAAAGTAGCTATCGTTGGCCGTAATATGGAAAAAGCTGAAGAAGTAGTAAAAGCTATCGTTGACAATGGGGGAGAAGCGAAGGCTTTCCAAGCGAATGTTAGCGATCGTGAATCATTACTACAAGTTGCAGATGACATAGAAGCTTGGTCTGGTGGTTGGGACATTTTATTGAATGCACCAGGTAAGAACAGTAGTACCCCTTTTCTTGAACTAGAAATGGAAGAGTTTGATGATATAATGGATGTAAATTTGAAAGGGATTGTTCAAGCGTGTCAAATATTTGCTCAGAAAAATATTGAGCAGCAACGTTCTGGTAGTATTATCAATATTTCATCTGTATCTTCAACAACACCACTATCAAGAGTGTTTACGTATTCCGTTTCTAAAGCAGCATTGAACAGTGCTACACAATATTTGGCAAGAGAGTTTGCACTTCATAATATTCGAGTAAACGCAATTATTCCTGGTTTCTTCCCTGCGGAACAAAATCGGAAAATTCTTAACCCTGACCGCATAGAATCAATAATGAAGCACACTCCTATGCAACGCTTTGGAACACCTGAAGAATTACAAGGGGCGGCAGTATGGCTAGCATCAGAACAAGCATCTAGCTTTGTTACAGGGGCATTGATTCGCGTAGATGGCGGATTCGGGAGCATGACTATCTAATGAGTGTAAGAAGTTTATGAAAGTTGGAGGATGATAAATAATGCTGACAGCGAAATATGAAAAGCTACAGTCTATTTTACGTGAAATGCAAAGTGTTGTTGTTGCATTTTCAGGTGGAGTAGATAGTACATTTTTGTTAAAGGCAGCCATAGACACTCTAGGTAGTGATCATGTTATAGCTGTTACCGCAGATTCAGAGACGTATCCTTCGAGTGAATTAGAAGAAGCGAGAGAACTAGCAACTCTTATTGGTGCTACACATGTAGTCATCGAAACTTCTGAATTAGCGATTCCAGGGTATTCAGAGAACAATAAAAATAGATGTTACTTCTGCAAAAGTAGTCTATTCGATCATATATTACCAATACTTGAAGAGAGAAATTATAAAAATATTATATACGGTGTAATTGCTGATGATCAGAATGAACATCGTCCAGGTATGCAAGCTGCGAAGGAACGTGGTGTTAGAGGTCCACTCCTTGAAGCAGATTTATACAAATCAGAAATAAGAGTGTTATCTCAATCCGTTAATCTTCCTACTTGGTCAAAGCCTTCTTTTGCTTGTTTATCATCACGTATCGCATATGGTGAACAGATTACGAATGAGAAGTTACAGAAGATTGATGCTTCTGAACGATATTTAAAATCATTAGGTGTTCGTCAAGTAAGAGTTCGCACTCATGGTGAAATTGCCAGAATTGAAGTCGAAATGTCTGATATGTCAATTCTTCTTGAAAATCATGAGGAAATCGTTGCGCAATTGCAGTATTATGGATATAAATATGTCACAATGGATCTAGTAGGTTACCAAAGTGGCAGTATGAACAAAGTACTTGCTCTTTAAAGTTAATATAAGTATTGAATAATAAAAACCATTACTCGTTATGGTTTTTATTATTCATGTTCATAGACATATATCTGAAGGGAAGATCAGCAATGGGAAGGCAACTTGTAATAGGAATTGATCTAGGAACTACGAGTGTAAAAGCATGTGCATTTCAGACGGACGGTCATGTTATAGCCGAAGTGGAAGAAATGAACAAGACAGAGTACCCAAAGCAAGGTTACGCGGAGCAAGATGTTGAACATATTGAACGCTCTTCAGTATTAGCACTTAAACGATTGATCCAAGAGGCTAATATTATGGAAGGGGAGCTTTTGGCTATCTCGTTCTCTGCCGCAATGCATTCTATTGTATGTATTAATGAATTAGGCACACCGATTTCACCACTCCTTACATGGGCAGATGGTCGAAGTGCAGAACAAGTTAAAGCGTTAACAGATGAGGAAAGACGTCATTATTATGAAATTACAGGTACTCCTGTACATCCTATGACTCCGTTTACTAAACTCCTTTGGATGAAAGAAACGAACTATGCTCCTTATCTTGAAGCTACGTACTTCATGTCTGCGAAGGAATATATTATATATAAATGGTTTGGTAAGCGCATGATTGATTATGCTATGGCATCTGCGACAGGTCTTTTTAATCCGAATACATTGCAATGGGAACCAACATTATTACAACTAACTAATATTATTAGTGACCAATTATCAGCCATCGTTGAACCGACAACCATTCTTACAGAACTGTGCTCTGATGTTGCGATAGAGGTGGGAATTTCAGCTACAGTTCCTTTCGTGATTGGCTCTGCAGATGGACAACTTGCCAATCTGGGTAGTGGTGCCATTTTACCTGGTGAAGTAGCTATTTCTGTAGGTACAAGTGGTGCTATTCGCCAATTTACTTCGTCATTCCAAGTAAGTGCGACTCAATCTACATTCTGTTATTCGTTTAGCAGCGATAGTTTTATCGTTGGTGGACCGACAAACAATGGTGGTGTTGTATTACAATGGGCAAAAGATCTATTGCAATATGAAGGAGACTTTGCTGCATTTATATCAGAGTCTGAGAAATCAGAGATTGGTTCAGAGGGTCTAGTGTTTCTACCTTATTTGAATGGGGAACGAGCACCTTTATGGGACCAAGCTGCGAAAGGTAATTTCTATGGCTTATCGATATCGCATCGACGTGAACATCTTATTAGAGCCGTATTAGAAGGAATTACACTTAATCTATATCAAATAGGTAATGCACTTGAACAATCGATAGGTCCAGCTAGTAAAGTATTTGTGAATGGCGGATTATCAAGATCACCGGTATGGTTGCAAATGCTAGCTGATATATTCAATGCAGAGATATACGTATCTGAAAGTCACAATGGTGCAGCTTGGGGAGCTTCATGGACAGCTCTAGTTGCCCTTGGATATGCATCATCTTTTGAAGATATTAAAAACTATACTCCTATGAATGAACCAGTCGTTCCGATTACTGAAAATAGTGAGAAATATAAAGCGATTTTTGAAAAGTACATTTCCGTACAGCAAGTCGTTGCACAACTATTTTAATATTAAATTATGTAAATGCTTCCGAAGTGCTTTTCATTAAAACGAAGTATAATTGAAAGCTATATGAAAAGTTTTAGGAGTGATGATGTTGCTAGAAGATATATTGAAACAAGTACAAAATGGACAACTAACTGTAGATGCGGCCAAGCAACAATTAAGTGCATTTGAAGATTTGGGCTTTGCTAAAGTTGACCATGACCGTAAGAAGAGGCAAGGCTTTCCCGAAATCATTTATGGGGAAGGCAAAACATCAGAGCAGATTATAGCGATATCTAATTCGATGCTACTTAGAAATGATCAAGTACTTATTACACGCATTACATCAGATAAAGCTAGAGAAGTGCAGCAAGCAATCCCGCAAATGATCTATCATGCCGAGGCGCGTATTTTATATTGGGTGCAAGATTTCGACAAAAAAGATCGATCAAAACAATATATTGCCGTTGTTGCAGCTGGTACATCAGATATAGCTGTAGCAGAAGAAGCTGCCGTTACAGCTGAGGTTCTTGGTTGCCCGGTACATCGAATATACGATGTAGGTGTCGCTGGTATTCATCGCTTATTATTCCATGCAGAAGAAATTCAAAATGCGGTGGCTTCAGTTGTCGTTGCTGGTATGGAAGGTGCTTTACCTAGTGTTGTTGGTGGATTAGTATCTCATCCGGTTATAGCGGTCCCAACAAGTGTTGGCTACGGTGCTAATTTCAATGGTTTATCAGCATTGTTAACGATGTTAAATTCTTGCGCTTCTGGTATTAGCGTAGTAAATATAGATAACGGTTTTGGCGGAGGATATAATGCCGCGTTAATTCATAAACTCAGCGAGAGAGGTCAACATATATGAGAACACTTTATATTGATTGTATAAATGGCATTAGCGGGGATATGTTTATCGGAGCGTTAATTGATGCTGGGGCTGATGCAACCATAATGCAAGAAGAGCTGAAAAAACTTAATATACAAGACGAATATACATTATCGTGGATAAAAGTTATTAAAAATGGTATTTCGAGTACGAAATTTGATGTTCATTTGGTGAATGAGCATACGCATGATCACGATCACGGGCATAGTCACAGTCATGAGCATACGCATGATCACGATCATGGACATAGCCACAGTCATGAGCATACGCATGATCACGATCATGGACATAGTCACAGTCATGAGCATACGCATGATCACGATCATGGACATAGTCACAGTCATGAGCATACACATGATCACGATCATAGTCACAGTCATGAGCATACACATGATCACGATCATAGTCATAGCCACGACCATCGCTCATACAAAGATATCGTGCATATGATCGAAACGTCACAATTGTCTGAAGGTGTGAAAGATACTTCGTTGCGTTTGTTCCGCAAAATTGGTGAGGCAGAAGGGTTAATTCATGGACTTCCTCTAGACAAGGTGCATTTTCATGAAGTAGGAGCTGTAGATTCGATCATTGATATCGTTGGAGCTGCAATTTTACTTGAGCAACTTCAAATTGACATCATCAAATCATCATCAGTTCCGGTTGGTAATGGAAAAATTCATATCGATCATGGTATTTATCCTGTACCCGCTCCGGCTACATTAGAGATAATGCGAGGCGTTCCTATTGAACAGACTGATATTCGTTCTGAGTTGACAACTCCAACTGGTGCTGTTTTTGTTGCTGTTCTTGTCAATGAATTCGGTAATCTTCCATCAATGAAAGTTCAATCTATTGGTTATGGAGCGGGAACAAAAACATTCCCTAAGCATCCTAATGTAATTAGAGTCATTATTGGTGAGTAGTATATCATTGTCTTAATAGGAGGGAGTGAAACGGATGGAGAAAAATCATCCACCATCGCATGAGCATGTCGATGATCAAATGTATAAGTTAGAAGTTAACTTAGATGATATTCCAGGTGAATGGCTAGGTTATGTGATGGATTTACTTCTGAACAGCGGAGCAAATGATGTATACTATACACCGATATTTATGAAGAAAAATAGACCGGGGACGTTATTACAATTACTTTGTTCTATCGATAAATTAGATGCTATGAAAGATATCTTATTTCGAGAAACAACAACACTCGGCATCAGATATTACCCATTGACGGTACATCGTTTAGAACGCGAGTATGAACAAGTGGAAACGGAGTGGGGAATAGTTACGGTGAAGAAAGGATTCCATAATGGACAACTTGTTCAGTGGGCTCCTGAGTACGAAGATTGTAAAGCGATCGCGACAGAGTATCAAATCCCACTGAAAGATGTATACGCTGCAGTTAGAAGACATGAATCTAGTTAGAATATGAGTACATTGAGAAGTCGTCATGATTCGCGATAACTTGCTAAGCTGTCTGCATTAAACTATCGTATTAAAGAGGACCACTAATTCTAACTCAGCATGATGGGCTAGAATTAGTGGTCTTTCTCTTCTTTATAATAATTTATGCGATCATTTAAATTTCCCGTATGAAATTCAAACATATGTCCATCAGGATCTAAAAAATAGATTGACTTTTTATCTCGCTTATCCCTTATTCGACCCGGCAATATTTCTACATTCAAACACTCCAACTTATTCAGCATTAATTCAAAACCATCTTTATCGATTGTAAAAGCGATGTGAGTGTAGGTTCTGTTATTGTGATCTCGAATAACATCTTTATTGAATTTTCTAAATTAGAGACAGAAAAACAAAAGCGATTGATGCCTTTGATATTCATGGTTAAAAATCCTCGCTTCTAGTTTTATCTAACATAATATCAACGATCTAAATCGTACAATTTACGAACTCGGTCTGTATCTATTGGAATCTGTAATGACAAGTCTAAGAAATAGGACAATTGCCATTTCTGAGTATTTTGTGCTTGGCGACTAGTAGTAACAACCCAAGGTGGATAGATACGGATTGCTCTTTTACCACCAACTCCTTGGTCAGATAAAATGTTCTTATCCCGTAAAACAGATGATGGAAAAACAAACTGACCAAAATTTTCGCCTTCACGAGCACAAATGACATAGAAATCGATAGGTTCAGATATGTCATACGGCTGAATTGTTCCATTCTCATTGCGCTCCCAAATCGTTACAAATTGTCCGAGCTTAGTAGGTGTGGTCTTAGCAACACGAAATCTAATGTTAAGTAAGTTAAATTTCAATAAATACGAGCCATATTCTGAGTTATGAAGTTCTAGCTCAATTTGAGTACATTGTAATTCTGGTGTTGAGTAAACACGTTCTACTACTTCTATAAGATCATTGTGCAATGGAGTGGAAGACATCATCTGGTCACGAACGATGGTGTTTGTATTCAAAGTACTTATGTCTATTTCTATCATGGATTTATTCCTCCAATTATTCATATCACTTGTTAATTATTCATTAATAATTATATTTCATATTTTAGAATGTACGTTCGTGAGATTCAATCCAACATAAGATAATTCATCATAATTGTATATGTATTTAGATAGTCGTTGAGAAGGTGTTGACAAACAAATTGATTTAATATAATATTATCTTAAAGTTAAGATAATAATTTGATGAAAGATACACCATTATCACAGCGATATGAAAGACAAACAAGTTAACAACGAGTGTTCATTTATATAATTAATTTACAATCATGAATGGAACAATCATTATCGTTAAACAGCCCTTATATCTTAAAATTAAGATTAATGAAAAATACTTAAACTAAGTAAATTCATTATTCAAAAACTAAACAAAATTAAATTATTGGAGGAATTCATTATGAATCAATTAAAAGGTATTCACCACGTAACGGCAATTACAAGCAGTGCTGAAAAAAACTATGAATTTTTCACTTATGTATTAGGGATGAGACTTGTTAAGAAAACAGTTAACCAAGATGATATTCAAACTTACCATCTATTCTTCGCAGACGATAAAGGGTCTGCTGGTACTGATATGACATTTTTTGATTTCCCTAACATTCAAAAGGGGATTCACGGTAACAATGAAATATTCAAGACATCATTCCGTGTCCCAACAGACGCAGCGATTGATTATTGGGTAAAACGTTTTGATCGTTTGAATGTAAAACACAACGGAATTTCTGAACAATTTGGCAAAAAGACATTATCATTTGTAGATTTTGATGATCAACAGTATCAATTGATCTCAGATGAGCATAATAGCGGAGTCGAGTCAGGGAGTCCTTGGTTAAAAGGGCCAATTCCTTTAGAATTCGCAATTACCGGATTAGGACCGATATTCGTAAGAATTAATGATTTCGAATACTTTAAGCAAATGTTAGAGAAAGTTATGTTGTTTGAGGAAATTGCTTCAGAAGGATCATATCACTTATTTGAAGTTGGTGAAGGTGGAAATGGTGCGCAAGTCATTGTTGAGCATAATGAAATTCTCCCACCATCTCGTCAAGGTTTTGGCACAGTACATCATGCTGCTTTCCGTGTGGCAGATCGTGATGTGCTTGATGAGTGGACAGAACGTTTTGCTGATTTCAATTTCCACACATCTGGCTATGTTGATCGTCATTTCTTCGAATCATTGTACGTACGTGTAGCACCGCAAATTTTATTCGAATTTGCTACGGATGGTCCCGGCTTTATGGGTGATGAAGAATATGAAACTGTAGGAGAAAAACTATCATTACCTCCATTCCTTGAAGGCAGACGAGAGCAGATTGAAGGTTTGGTGAGACCGATTAATACTGTGAGAAGCACAATTGAATTTACGAAAGAATATGAAGGCTAATGGAGCATACCTATTCCCGCAGTAAGACAAATTAATCTATCCTTCACCTTATAGAGGAGTGTTAATATGATTTCAATCCAACCGCAAGATCAAACTGAGCGTGATAACTATAAACTATTAGTTGGATCGATTATTCCTAGACCTATTGCTTTTGTAACGACAATATCAGATCAAGGGATAATCAATGGCGCGCCATTCAGCTATTTCAATATCGTCTCATCTAATCCTCCAATGGTATCTTTGTCTGTACAACGACCAGATGGAAATTTGAAGGATACTGCTCGGAACATTTATGATAGCAAAGAGTTCGTCGTTCATATTGTTGACGAAGATAATGTGGTTGCGATAAATAAGACGGCAGCATCGTTACCTCCAGATGAGAGTGAAATAGAACTTGCTGGATTATCTCAGGTTGATAGTGTAGTCGTTCAAGTTCCAAGTATTAAGGAAGCAAAAGTTCGTATGGAGTGTAAGCTCGTTCAAGCGATTCCTCTTGGGGGGACACAAGAAGGGATCGCAGGTACTGATCTATTCATAGGTGAAGTGGTGATGTTCCATATTGATGAATCCATCTATGAGGATGGTCGAATAGATGCCAGTGAATTAAAGGCAGTTAGTCGATTAGCAGGAAATAACTACGCTAAACTTGGTGAAACCTTTTCTATAGAAAGACCGAAGTGATCATTTAACAAAAGACCACAATGATATTCAAAACAAGAATCTATCTTTTTTTCGGGAAATTTATGGTATACTTTGGATTAAGTGAATATGAATTGCAGGATAAAGGTGCTGATTACTCAGCTTAATAGGGAATTCGGTGTAAAACCGAAGCTGTTTCCGCAACTGTAAGTGTTGATGAAATAACAATGACCACTGTATTATGTTGGGTAAAACCACATTACGGGAAGGTGTTAGAGTAAATTGAAACACAAGCCAGGAGACCTACCTCATCTGATCGTATCGACTCTCTTCGGAAGTTAAGAGGATGTATGGCAAATGGAAGAATGGATATTTTTTTGATATGCGTTTCTACTATTTACCGCTATCTCTCTAATGAGAATGGCGGTTTTTTTGTGCTGTATGCAAGTTTCTTTCATATTCACTATATTGAATAGGAGGCATAATAGTGAAAGTTTACAAGAAGTGGCTTAATGGTATTATCGTATTTTTATTGGTAATTTCAATGTTATCACCGATTTCTTCGGTAGTAGCTTACGCTGAGGAAACTACTACTGATAGTAGTCAATTGGAAGAGGTAGAAACGGGTGCTATTGAGGATATAATACCTACTGAAGAAGGGACAGACAAACCAGAGGATGAAATATTACCTTCAGAAGAACAGTTTGAAAATCCAGAGGAAGAAGAATCTACTAACGTTGCTTTAGAAGCGACAGATGAGCCTGAATTAGTACCCGCTCCTCCAACTATTAAATTTACAAACTATAATAGCGGAGACAATGTTAATCAAGAGACAATTGGGTTAATTGTAGATGCGAGAAACTATAAAAATGAAGAAATTGAAGCAGTCATTACATACAAAGGCAATATTATTGCGCAAGTAGATGGAGTTTATCCAATAAAACTTGCTCAAGGAAGTAATCAAATTGATGTAGTAGCAACGGATACTGATGGTCGTGCGACATCTACATCTATTTACTTAAATCTAGTGAAAATAGCGATCACTATAGCGAATCATGATGCAAGTCCGGTTGTTTACGACAAACATTTTGAACTTGCATTAGATGATATTGTAGTTGGACATTATCGCAATGAAGTATTAATTCCAACAGTAACAATGTCAGGTATTGTCATTACGCCTAATGAAAGTGGTATTTACAAAATTGATCTGAATGAAGGGTCAAATAATATCAATATAAAAGCGACGGATTCTGATAATGCTAGTGGTAGCTTAAATTATACTGTGGCATACAGTAGAGTGAAAGTTATTGATTTCCAACCAGCTGTAGGTCAATTTACTAACTCTTCTTATACTGAGGGGGTAGAGAAGAAGGTTCGTTCTAAAGGAGGAACAGTTATCTCCCTAGGAGGATTCGGTGGTTATGTAACTGTTGAATTTGATGAGTCTATTGCAAATAATCCAAATAATCCTTACGGTATTGATTTTACCATTGCAGGTAACCCATTCCTTATTGCTGGTAATACAGATGTTTACAACAATGAACCTGGTGGCGTTATGGTCGCGCAGAATGAGAATGGTCCTTGGTATCATCTTGCAGGTTCAGAATATGATAATCATGATACGATTACTGATTACGAGTTAACGTATTATGCTCCAACTGGAACGGAAAGTAATGTTGTCTGGACCGATAATATGAATCAAACAGGCAAAATTTCTGGAAAAAACTATCCATCTTTAACGCGTTTTCCAAATATTGATCCAGTAAGTTACACAATGAAAGGTGTAGCTATTTTCAACGATGTTCTAGGTACAGATATCGGAACAGTGAGAAAACAAGTGCAATACGGATATGTAGATTCTATCCCCCCGCAAAATACAAATTATGAAAAACCTAATAATCCATATTCCCCTGGTGTTCAAGGTTCAGGTGGGGACGCAATGGATATTAGTTGGGCAGTTGATGAAGACGGAAAAACTGTGCAATTGGATCATATCCAATATGTGAAAGTGTATACTGCTGTTAATAAGTTAGCAGGAGCATTAGGTGAAATATCTACAGAGGTTAAAGACTTCGGACGTTCTGATGCGATTGTAAGTACAGTAGATAAGATTCAAATTAAACAAAAAAATAATAAGATGTCTATTGCTACAGATGATAGATTACAACTTTATGTTGATGCGGTAGATGTTAATAATAATGGGGTTGTATACCCTGAGATTGTATGGAGTAGCTCTAATCCTGAAGTTGCAACTGTCAATTCTGTATCAGGTCAAGTTCGTTCCAAAACTGATGGAAAGACGACGATAACTGCAGCACTTGCAATTGATCCAACAATCTCGGCACAATATGAGGTTATCGTAGAAGATGTTGTTGCTGTTTCTATGGACATAACTACAACGGGTAATACATTCTTCGATACAAATTCAACTAATGTATTTACTGCTATATTAAAAGATAAATACGGTCAACCAATTATTGACGCTCCAGTAATTTGGACTACGAATAATACGGATGTTATTGAGATTACGAGCCCTTACCAAATCGACGTTCAAAAAAGTTTGATTAAAGCAAAAGCACCAGGTGTAGCTACATTAACAGCTACTTCAGGATCGTTGAGTAAAACGTTAGTACTAAGAGTAGAAAATAATAAAGTCGTAGTCTCTGCTACGAATAGTTATACTGTGAATGATTATAGTGTTAAAGCGGGTATTGACCAAGCTAAGGTACTTACGAACGATAAGGTTTATCTGAAAGTTAGTAATACGTCTCCAACAAGAACTGGTGATTTGTTAACGATTAATGCAGATAGTCTTGATTATGCAGCAGCTAATCAAATTGCTGTAAGTGTACAAGGGAAAGAATATGGCATTACAGTTCCTTCAACTATTGTAGGTATGAATTCAACAGATAAGTTGCAACTGACTACACTGATTGAGAATAATCTAGTGAATGATTATTCCATTGCTAATAGTCTGTCACCTGTCGGTAAAGCTATTTCAATAGATATGCAGCTATTGGATAGTAATAATGCGATAGTCTCGCAACCGACTGAATCAAGCGAAGTGTCCATCAAATTATCGCCTGATGATCTACAAGATGTTGAACTTGCAAGTCTTGCAGCTTATCAATACGATACAGCTAATGAAGCATGGGTGTATATTGGTGGGGAATTTGATTCAGAAACGTATGAATTAACGTTTGCTGCATCTAATCCTGGTAAATTTGCTCTTTTTGAAAATGCGGAGAAAACAGTACTTGTTCGAGTGGAAGGATTCGGTGAAACGATTATTCCACAGACAGAAGTGAAACTGTCAGCTTATGATCTATCTCATTTTATAGACAATGATGATATTGCCAAGTCATATTTGACGAATAGTAACCCATCTGCATTACATGCAATTGCTAAAGTATTTGAGCAAAATGGGTATGACTTAACGGATAAACAGCTATTTGATTTCACTAGTGGTCAATATATTTCGAAATTAGCTGGATTAGCTGCCTTTGATAAAGGTGGAAATTCAGGATGGATGTATGCCGTTAATGATACGCTAGCTGATCGCGGTGTGAATGCATACAACTTATCTAACCAAGATTCTATCGTAGTCTATTATGTAGAGGATTATGAACGAGACGGTTATTCATGGTTTGATCAAGCTGTGTACTCCATCGGCCTTAAAGAACAACTAACAATTGAACTATACTCATCTATTTATGGAGATAATGGTGTAGTTAGTTCTCCACTATCAGAAGTTACGATTTTATTAGATGGTTCCCCTTATAAAGTGGATCAAGCTATTCAAAAGACAAATGCTAATGGTGAAGTAGAATTCAGCTTTACTGAAGCGGGTACGTACGAAATAACTGCTAATATCCAATACGGAAGCCGTCCATTCGCAAAGATTATTGTTTCTAATGAAACAGTATCTTATGATGTGAATCTTTCCGTTCAAGGTATGACGGATTCAATTATTACGGATACAAATTATACGATAAATGCAGGGACATCTCTTCTAGCATTTATGAAAGATGTATTCAGTCATGAAGACATTAACTATGAACTATCTGAAGGTGAGAACGGTACAATATTCCGATCCATCGCTAATCTGGAAAATGGAAGCTTAGCTGGAGAAGACCGCTGGACGATTAATGTAAATGGGTCAGTTCCTAGCAAGTCCCTTCAAGCGACTAAGCTTAAAGCAGGAGATCATGTCTATGTTACTTATACTACAGTACCTGAACTAGCGATCGTAGATCCAATTGTTGAGAATACTGTAAATCCGTCATTAACGATTCAATTAAAAGGAGAAACATTTACACAGTTAGCAGCAGATGTGGATCATTGGAAAGTTAATGTAGGAATGACTAACCTAGTACTTGATGAAATTATTTTACAATCAAATCAAAAAGTTACACTACAATTCGCAGGAACGAGTAGCTTAGGTACAATTGAAGTAGAAGCACTACCAGCAACGGTTGGAAGTAATAAAGCAACTGGAACTTTATCATCAACTATCGTTGAGCAAGAGCCTGAGATAGATAATGCGGTAAAATATCGTGAAGCTGCAGAGAAAGCCTTATTAATCGGTCAACAATATTTGCTTAATGAAAAGAAAACAGTAACAGATCGAGTAAATGGTTCACATAGCGGCTATTGGATGTTATCTACAATGTATGCACTAGATGTAGATATTAAGAAGTATCCTTGGCTTACATCACCTGTAGCAGATGATACTTACTGGAAGAAGCTTGCTGATAAAGCATCCTCTACGTCAAATGAAGATGCGGGTACGATTATCGGCGCAGCATTGCTAGGTTTGGATCCTACAACTGTTAAAGGCAGAAATTATATCGAAGATTTGAAGGAAAAACAAAAGGCAGATACTGGTATGTTCTTCACCATATATGGTGAATCATGGGCGATGATGGCTCTTGATCTAATGGATGCCAAGTATAAGCAAGAGGAACATATAAATGCGATATTGGCTACACAGCTAGAAGAAAATGGTTACTTTAAGCCGAGTACTTGGACAGATCTTGATGCAACAGGTTGGATCTTGATGGCGCTAGCACCTCATCGTGATCAACCGGAAGTTAAGGCAGCTATTCAAAAAGCAGTAGATGGTTACAATAAAGAATTTAAAACAAAAGGATTTATTAACAACGCTAACACGATGGCCGCTTTAATCTCTGGATTAGCTTCTGTTGGTGAAGATCTATTCAGTGAAAAGTGGACATATGAAAAAGATGGTAAACAAATTAATATCATTAATCATCTTATCGAGAATTATCAGATGGAAGATGGCGGAGTTCGCTGGATGTCCTCGGATGTTAAATCGAATCTAATGGCTGTAGAACAAGTATACATTGCTCTCTCTGACGCAGTACATGGTGAATCTACATTTGTACGCTTGAAGCAAGAGTTGAAAGATAATGACGGCTCAGGTGGTAATGGACCCGGCGGTGGTAATGGCGAGAATGGTGGATCTAATCCAGGTGAAGGTGGTGGCGGAACTACACCTCCAGTTACCAATGAAACAGTTTACTTATCAATCAAAGCAGGTAAGGAAAGTTTCTTAGATAAAACTTCTGTAGTCGTTCCTCAAGGTGCTTCAGTCTATGATGCATTAGTAGCGATAACTACTGCTAAAGGAATATCTCTACAAGCGAGTACAAGTTCTATGGGTGTATATGTTGAAGGGATTAACGGATTGAAAGAGTTTGATCGAGGTGAAGAAAGCGGTTGGATGTATCGAGTGAATGGAGTATTTCCTAATTTCTCTGCTGATAAATACATTTTAAAAAGCAATGACGTTGTAGAGTGGTTATATACAGAGTCACTGGGAACTGATATAGGTGGAGGAGCCCCTACTGATGTGCCAGACAAAGAAGATGACACTAACAACGATAACCAAACAGGTAACGTAACGAAAGAACAGATAGAAAAAGCGAGAAAAGATGGTAGTCACGAAATTATTGCCAAGCAATCATCAGGAATTCAGGTGCATATACCGCTAAATGCTGTATTAGCTGAAACTGAGAAGTTAGACATCAACGTTAAGTTAGAAGGTCAATCCATCTCAGTTTCAATCAATCAAGTATCAGCTAATGGCGTATCTACTCCACTTCAGACTGATAATTCGTACATTGCCGTTCATATACCTATGAAAGATCTAGCAGATGATTCCGTTGTCTTTGCGCTAGTTGATGGTAAGTATGTGGCAGTACCGCATTATATCCACAATGGTGAAGTAGTTATACTTACGAAATCTAATCAACAATTTGTAATCGTAAGTTCATCAGTTACGTTCGAAGATATTGCTAACGTAAGTAATAGAGATGAAATTGAATATTTAGCTTCTCGTTATGTAATCAAAGGTACGAATGAACAAACCTTCTCTCCTAATGCAAACATTTCTAGAGCAGAATTTGCTGTAATGATCGCTAGAGCGTTAGGGTTAGTACAGGCAGGAGATAGTAAGTTTACAGATACAATTGGCAAATGGTACGAAAACGATATCCAAGCACTACATGAAGCGGGTATCATTAATGGTACTTCAGCAACAAGCTTTAGCCCTAATGAATGGTTATCACGTGAAGATGCTGCTGTACTAATGGCTCGTGTACTTGAGTACATGAATATTACCGTAGAACAACTGACAGATGTATCTTACACAGACATTAACTCTATTCAAGAAACGAATATAAAACAGATTCAACTTCTATATACACTTGAGATTATGTCAGGTAATGCAAATAGCAGTTTTGATCCTCAAGGTAATCTAACACGTGCTCAGATGGCGAAAATATTAAAACGTACATTGAACGCAGCTGGATTAATGTAACAACAGATAAGAAGCTCTTGCTATTCGCGAGAGCTTCTTTCTTTGCATCTGAACATAAAGTAACTAAACCTAGAAGACAAGTATTCAATTGTATAGTGGAAATTTTGTTGCTAATTAAAGTTGATACTAATTATCGGACGTATTGCCGAGTTGTAAATGTTGCATGAAAGTTTCAGCAGCGATAGATAACTTCGTATGTTCACGAACAGCAAAACCAATACTACGAGAAGGTAAAGAACTATCTATTTCCAGTTCGAATAACGTTCCTTTTTGCAACTCATCTTGAACAAAAGATCGACTAATGAAGGTAGCACCAAAACCTAATCTCGCAAATTCTGATAATAACTCAATACTACCTAATTCAATGTCAGGGGTTACAGATATTCCTTTAGCCGCAAACCACTGATCAATAAATATACGAGTACTACTACCAGGGGACAATAGAATTAAAGGGATCTCAGCAAGCTCTTGGATCGTGATCAATCGAGTGGACCATTGTTTATACGCTTCGCCAACGACAAAAATATCCTCAAGCTCCACAAGCGTTTGAATATTTAAGTCAGGATCATTGATAGGCATATGTACAAGTGCAAAATCAATTTCACCTTCTTTTACCCGCTTCGTAATTTCGGGAGTTTTCCCACGTGATAATCGAATTCTAATTGATGGAAATTCACTATGAAACGTATTCAATTGTGGCAGGAGAAGATGCTTAATAAGCGAATCACTTGCACCAATGCGAATTTCACCTACATTAAGCTGCTTAAGATTTTGTAAATGCTTTTGCCCAGAATCAAGCATATCGAACGATTGCTCTACATATTTCAGTAGGGCTTGTCCTTCTTCTGTTAACACTACACCTTTAGAAAGCCGATGAAACAATTGAACATCTAAAGCTTCTTCTATCTGCTTAATCGCATAGCTAACTGATGGCTGGGTAATATGAAGTTGTTGCGCAGCTTTCGTTAGATTTTTATGTTGCGCTGTATACATGAAAATTCGATACCATTCTAGATTAATCATTTGATATAGAACACCTCTATGACAATGTAGTTAAATTTCAATTTCACTTATTGCAAGTATCTCATTATAATAAAGATATATCAACAATACAGAATTAAACTAATAAGATACAAAAAGTTAAGTGTATGCTTATTAAGTAACTTTTTGTTGCAAAAATGTCTAACACGATGCTATACACAAAAAGTTTTACTACACGCTTTCGAAGTGACTTTTTGATTTCACAGAAAGTCAATCAAGAAGATAAT